>Ga0325404_1002806_pt1 | contig 18595 bp, 10 predicted proteins | sample PopdelMetagenome_18_FD_205664 | JGI IMG/M metagenome (GOLD analysis project Ga0325404, IMG submission 205664) | Populus deltoides microbial communities from Bellville, Georgia, United States - Xylem-Control-R1 | ecosystem: Host-associated > Plants > Phyllosphere > Stem > Wood/Secondary xylem... | reverse complement strand
TGACCGTTGAATTTGAACATTATTAAAATTATTTACATTCATTAATATATTTTTTTGGGACAGAGTACATTCAATAAAAGTTGGGAAGATATCAGCTTATTGGTAGGCGAAACCTCTTTAAAATCTATGAATTTTTTTTTCATACAAAAAACAAAAATCATATTCACTATCTGCATGGAAAAAAGTAATTGACGCGTTGAATTGAGGCATGGAAAGCAAATATTGTCGACATTAATTTAAGGTATAAAAACAATAATAAATCTTCTTTATGGGATTTATTAAGATTTCTAACATGTTTTTAAAATAAAACAAGTTAAAATTTAGAATTTTAGAGTCTCTCGACTTCCTCTTATATTTCAATTATCGAAGGTGAAAAAAGTAATTTTGGATAATATTTCAACTATTTATGCAAAGGATGTGTCGTCCACTCAATTTTAAAAAATTTATAATAGGAAGACATGTCATTTATTCATTAAAAAAAAAACACACAAAAAGCATACACATGGGCTTGGCCTTCTAGACGTAACAACCTCTAGCTTTTTTTAATTTTTTTGTTTTTTAATTGGATTTTTAGTTAATATCTTCTCTCTTATTTTTAAAATGATTTAGTTTAACTATTTTTTAAATTGTAATAAATCTTTTGGATTGTATTCATAATTTCATAATGCCTTAAAAAGATTATTGTAATTTATCTTTAATTTTTCTCTTTTTAAATTTAAAATAAAATATCAATTATATTTTTTTATTTGTGGATAAAAAGCAAAAGATATGTTTATCTATTTAATTTTTTTCTTCTAATTACTTAAGTGAATCATATTTTTTTACTTCTTAACAAGTTTATTCAATATTTTATCCGATGTTTATTCAATATTTATTATAATATTTAAACCAAATTTCTTACAATTTTGATATTTTTCTCAAGAAGTAACCATAACAAGTTTTGCCAAACTTGAGTTCATGACACTTGGTATTACGGGTAAGAATAATTTATCATGAGTCTTTGATATTGAAATTCATTTGGATACCAAGGATCTTGAAGACACCATTAAAAGATGGAAATGAAGTATCTAGTCAAAATAAAGCAAAGATCATGATTTTCTTACGTCATAACCTTTATGGGGATATGAAAATTGAGTATCTCATAATAAAAAATCCCCTTATTCTTTGAAAATACTAAAAGAAAGATATAACCATCAAAGGATAATTATTCTCCTAAAAACTCATTATGATTGGATACATTTATGATTGTTGGATTTTTAATTAGTAAGTGAATATAATTATACAATGTTTAATATTAGTTATAAATTGAAATTATATGGATATAATATCATGGATGGAGTTATGTTAGAAAACAAATTCTCTACTTTTCTTGCCACGAATGTGCTCTTGCAGCAAAAATACAGGGAATGAGGTTTTAGGAAATACTCTAAACTGATTTCATGTCTCTTTGTGATTGAATAAAATCATGAATTTTTTGGCCCATTCACCCATCATTTAGACCATTTAGATATTTTATAGTTTTAATAGATGTATCTACAAAATGGTCACACGTGTGTTTACTACCAACTCGTAACCTAAAATTTATGAGACTACTTGCTTAAATTATTAGATTACAAATATAATTTTCAGATCATATAATCAAGACAATTCATTTTAACAATGTTGGTGAATTCACATCCCAAGCATTTAATGATTTTTGCATGTCACTTGGGATAAACATTGAACATCACGTTGCCCATGTTCATACTCATAATGGTATTGTTGAATCATTTATTAAACACCTTTAATTAATTGCAATGTCATTACTCATGAGAATAACACTTCTTATCTCTGTTTGGGGATATGTTATTTTACATGTCAAAGAATATGATTTATATTATTCTCTAACACACCATCTTAAGTGAAAGTCATTTGGGCTTGAAACTTGCACAAACTCATATTACCTTATGCTTAATTTTTATCAAATAAATAGGGGAGGTGAGATTCGAACTCGTGACCGCTTGATCATCAAGGCTCTACTACCATGTCAAAGAACCATCTCAACCCAATAGGTTAAGATGTTGGGTGAGGTCTCAGGATATGATTTATATTATTCTCTAACATTAACGCATTAGACCAACATCATATCACAAATTCTCCTCATTATAATTGGTTTGTGGTCATAAGCTAAACATTTTCTATTTAAAAATATTTAGTTGTGCGGTATATGTTCTAATTTATCCATCATAACATAAAATATAGGTCCTTAAAAGAGGCTGTGAATATATATTGGGTTTGAGTCATGTCGAATAGTTATGAATGTACAAAAGAAAGATGGCATATAAATGAGATAGTTGTAGACAATATTTTTTCATATAATATACTGTTTGATATCATTAGTGAAAACAAGAACCTTGAGCCTAAATTTGTCGAAGAATATCGATGTAGAAATTATTGGCCAAAATAGAAAGAAGCAATCTAGACAAAATTAAATTCACTTGCAAAACATGAAGTTTTTGGACCTGTAGTCTAAACACCTGAAGGACTAAAGCAAGTTGGATACAAATAGGTATTTTTGAAAAAACAAAATGAGAAAAATAAAATCGAAAGATATAAAGCACGACTTGTGGTACAAGGGTTTTCGTAAAGACCTGTCATTGATTACGTTGAAACATAGTCTTGTAGTATATGCAATTATATTTTGATATCGCATTAGCCTGACAATTCATATAAGAGTAAATATGTATCTGATAGATGTAGTTATAGCCTATTTATGTAGGTCAAATAATAATAATGTTTATATGAAAATCCATGGAGGATTTAAAATGCCTAAAGCATATAATTCAAATCCCCAAAAGTTTTACTCAATCAAGTTACAAAGGTTCTTATATGGATTAAAACAATTAGGATGCATGTGGTATAATTGTCTTAGTGAATATTTATTAAAAGAAGGGTATAATAATGAACCTATATGCCCAGGTTTTTTTATAAAGAAGTCAGAATCTAATTTTGCTATGATTGATGTATATATTGATGATTTAAATATTATTGAAACTACTGGAGAGATACAAAAGACATTAAAGAAAAAGTTTGAGATAAAATATGTGGGAAAAACAAAATTTTATCTTAGCTTGTAGATCAAACATTTAGTAAATAGAATTCTCATTCATTAGTCAACTTAGATAAAGAAGGTCCTTAAAAGATTTTATATGGATAAAGCATATTCATTGAGTACTCCGATTATTGTTCGATCACTTGATGTGAAAAAGAATTATTTTAGACCTTGAAAGGATAATATAGAATTATTTGGTCCTGAAGTACCATACCTTAGTGCAATTGGTGTGCTAATGTATCTAGCTAATAATACACGACTTGATATATCATTCCCGATGAATTTTCTATCAATATATAATTATTCTCCTACTTGGAAACATTGGGATGGAATTAAACATTTTTTTCATTACCTGAGAGGAATGATGAATATGGGTTTGTTTTATTTAAATAATGTTAATCATGAATTAGTTAGGTATGTTGATACATGATATTTATCTTATTCATATAAAGGTCAATCAATATATAATGATGTTTTTTCCTTTTTAAAAAAATTATTTTTTACATCAGCACATCAAAACGATCCAAAACATACAAAACATATTAAATTTCAAAAAAAAAAATGAATTTTTTGGGAACGCGATTTGCACCATGTTCCCAAACGGTATCTAAATAGGTTATCTCTTTACGTGTGGTAATATTGTTGTATGACAAAGATCTACAAAATAAATATTTGTTGCCACTTTATCTAGTCATGTTGAAATACTTGCAATCCATAAAGGCAAATCGAAAGTGTGTGTGGCTAAGATCAATTACTCAATATATTCGTGGAACATATGGTTTATTCTCCAGCAAGGAACTCCAACCATACTGTATGGAGATAATATTGTATGTGTGGATCAATTAAAAGAGCGATACATTAAAGGAGATAAAACAAAACACATCTCATAGAAATTATTTTTCACACAAAACCTTGATAATTGTGGTGATATTGATGTTCAGCAAATTTGCTTGCAAGATAATCTAGCAATTTGTTTAATAAATCATTATCAAATACAATGTTTAAAAGATTGCGACACAATATTAGAAAGCGATAATGTAATGACTTAAGGTGATAAATTCATGAGGGGAGTTAATAAGCACTGTACTAGTTTTTCCTTAACCAAGTTTTTTTTTCCCATCGCGTCTTCTCTTGGTAAGGTTTTTAATGAGACAGTTTTCAATGTGTAAGGTTTTACAAAAGACATCCAAGGGGGAATGTTATGAAATCATACATTGCATGTGGAAATCTATTTACCTTCTTTCACCTTTTGATCTTCATGTTCTCCAATTTCATTTAACTTTAAATCTTTTTATGACTTTCAGGCTTACAAGTATTACTATACATCAGATTATAAATAGGAGCATTGTTGAGATGATTTAGTTCTACAACTATATTTACAAGATGATATGAAATAATAATGCTCTTTTTTTTTTCTAATCTTTATTGTTCTTGTTTATTCTATTTACTCTTATTGAGTATATTGTTTGCTTCTAAATATATAGTTTTATGATATATTGTACAACTTGTTGTGCTCTAGATAATCCCCTCATTTTATGCTTACATTGGGACCTGGGCTACTAGAATTAATTCTAAGAGAATATATTTCAATATTTTTTTAAGTTAAATATAGTAAATTAGACGTTAAAAACATTTAAGTCTTTACCAAAATGATCTAGTATTAACCAAAATGATAAACAAGCATTAAACCTATAAATATGAACAAGTGATTATTTATGGGCTGATAAAAAATAATTTTCTAAACCATAAAGATTTTTTAGAATTAACCCGTGCTCGAAACCTACATAACCTAGAGTCTCTCCTCTCAAAAAAACTTTGGTATCCTACTAGCCTAATTTTTACTTTCTAAATCATCACTATATATATACTCAAATTTTAAATTACTCATTTTTGTCAAATTCGTTCCTTTTTTTTCCTTAAATATATCATCCAATATTCCATCATCTTCATATTTGTTCTAAACATTTTTTTAAAGTTTAGAAACAAATAAGCTCACATACACCACACTTCAAATCATTTTTTTGTAACTTAAAGAAAAATATTAAGATGTGAGGAAGTCTAAAATTTGATGCAAACTAGACAAAAACACTTTTTAAATACTAAAATTGAAACATATTGGATGACATATTAAGAAGGAGGCACGTTTAATTGACCCGGACAAGCCATGGTTAATCTATAAAACCCGATATGTTAATTAAATTAAATTAATTGATAAGATGTGAGCATAAGATTTTAAATTCATTGTATTTTGAACGTGGTTGCGAAGCGTAATTTCATCTTCCATGATTTGTTTTGTGCTTTATATAAATTAGCTTTATTTTTAGGGATAAAAAAATTATTTTGTGGTAAAACATAAGCTTTGTGATAGAAAAATACATTTGCACTAGACAAAAAATGTATGAGCTTTTTGATTTATGATTAATTTTTTTTTAGAAAAGACAATTAAAAAATGTGCTCTTATTTTTCTAATAAAAACATTTTGACCCGTAACGAGGCGCATGTTAATAGCTTATTATAATTAAGAATAAAATTGATTTTAATCCCAAACCTCAAGACGTTTATTTTTTCTTGGTTTGAGAGAAGAGAGAGGAAGTGGATGAATTCCAACAGTGAAGAGAGAAAGTCATCGTTTACACTAATTAAAACCACAAAAGGAGTTATTTTGGTGTTAGTGAGTTCCTTTCGATGGGCAGAGTTTATCTTAGGCCTTTTTTCCCTTAAACTTGCCTTATATGGTAGATTTGAGCCTGGAAAACTTTTTTGTTTTGCATTGATTGCGGGTTTTCATAACTTTATTAAGTTCTTTGTGGCCATGGATATGTTTTACAATATGTTTAAGGTGTTTTTTAGGTTGAAGTATGGTTGAAAATGAGTTTTGTTTTAGCTGACACTTCACAGCCCAATTTTCTAGCGACTAGAGATCGACGGATTCTGGGTAGGGCAGGTAACACATCATTTGCCTTAGTGAGGCAGGCGACATGTTGCCTGCTACTTTTTTATCTAAAAATTTAACACCCCTCAAGAAAATTTTTAAAAAATAATAAATAAAGCCTAGGCACTCGGGCTACTCTAGATCTGCGTGCCCGAGCCTTTTTCTTAAGGCACATGTGTTCTGGGCCAACCAGGCCCAAGGGCCTGGGCCTTTTTCCTTCTTCCCTTTTTTTTCCAAAATTTTACCATCACAATTTGACCTTTTTTTTCTTGCTTAATTTTTTTAAATTTTATCGTTTAATATTTTGTTATTTATTAATTAAGCAATGTAAGTTGTTTCGGTTTGGAATTTTTATTCAGTTACCTCAGTATTTGATTGATTCTCGATTTTATAGGTTTATATTTGAGATAAAAAATTATTACTGAAAAAAAAATATTTAGTCCAATCGAGTCCATGACCCGAGTCATGAGTTCAATTGGTTAACTTTGGTTGGTTAAGAATTGAGTTTTATAAATTCTTTGGTTGCATTAATAGTTCTGTGTTTATTTAATTAAATGCATACATGAACTTTTTGGTTTGCGATTAAGATTTTTTTATGTCAAAAAACATCTAGAAAATGTTGTTGTATTGAAAAAAACAATATCGGTGAAGCGCAGGTCAAATAGGTAGTATAAACTAAAAGATGTGGTGTTTTTATTATGCACCACCTCACAAAATACTATTCATTTTAATAGTGTTTTATTTTTCTTTGCCTTTGCCTTTGCCTTTGGTTTTTTTTTCTAAATCTACAAAACACTATATTTTTCTTTTTATTTATTGGAGATTGAGCTTCATAATTTATTGTGGTTCGTTTTATATGTAGTTAACTCGGTCTTATAACTTGTTTCACGGTTTTTGTGGGTTAACTCAGTTAACTTGAGTTTTTTTTGTCATTTTCAAATTGATATTTTTTTTTCAATTTTAACTTTCAACATTAGGTTAATTGAGAATTAGACTTTATGATTTACTTTTATTTGCTTTCTATGAGATTATCTTGATCTCATAACTCAGTTCACAGATTTGGCAGGTTAACCTAGTTGACTCGATTTTTTTTGTCTTTTTTTTAATTGGCATTTTTTCAATTTCATCCTTCATCATAAATTTGATTATGAATTAGGCTTCATGATTTATTTTAGTTTGATTTCTATGAGATTATCCTGATTTTATGACTTAGGTCACATATTTTGCGGGTTAACTCAGGTAGACTCAGATCGTTTTATTATGTCCTGGTTTTAGATTAAGCTTTTTTAACTTTCAACATTAAAAATTGGTTTATTAAAAATTGAGTTTTATAATTTGTTTTGATTTACTTTCTAAAAGGTTATCATAATCTTCATGATCTGGTTGTAGGTTTGGAAGTTTAACATGGGTTGACTTAGGTCATTTTTTATGAGGTTATCCAAATCTCATGACTCAGGTCACGAGTTTAGCAAGTTAACTCCGACTAAATTTTCTTTTTATCTTTTAATTAATTTTTTTTATTTTATTCTTCAATATTGAGTTGATTGGGAATTGAGTTTCATAATTTGTTTTTATTTGTTTTATATAGGGTTATCATGGTCTCATGATCCAGATAAAAGATTTGGTAGGTTAGCCCAGGTTGGCCATATCGATTAAAGATGTTGTCGTTTCAATATTATTTTAAAAAAATATTGTCTTGAAATTTTATGAATTAAACTACTTTTTACTAGTTGTTTTGGACTTATCATGTAAATTTGATCATATCAAGTTACATCAAGTAAAAAAAATTACTAGAAAAAAATTAGCAATACCCGAATTCTTTTTTTATATATTTAAAAAGAAATTGATTCAGCTTGTAACGGGTGTTACACCAATTTAAATTGATGAAGTCTCTCCGTTAAGTTTCCAAGTCTTCTTTTGCTATTTCCTGACCTGATAAATATCACACACACACACACACACACACACACACACACACACCCCTTTTTGTTGATATATAAAAATAAAAAAATAAAAAAAACTCGGCTCAAAAATCTTACTTAGATGGGGTTTATCTTCGAGGCTTGAAATGCATAAGCATATTGGTTGATTTGCTGGACGTTTATTATTCCCTCATGAAAGTCAGCTGGGTATGCTTTTTGAAACTGAGAATTCATGTGGAGGATTGACGGGAAGTTTTTGTGAACAGATATCTGTGTTTGAATATTTCTTTCTGTCTTTAGAAGGAGGTTTTTGTGAATTAATGCGTTTTGAGTATTTATTTATATGTGAAGTGAATGGACCAAGGAAATAGTTTAAGTGAAATGGACTGGGTCTGAGTTCTTATGTTGGGTTCCAGTGGCTCATGATTTTTTCTTTTCTTTTCTTTTCTTTTCTTTAGCCTTTGGAGCAGTTTTCTTTTGGATCAAAATATATGAATTAATTCATTAATTCCACACGAAAAGATCTAATGATATGTGGATTCCTTCAACTTTTAGGATATTTATTACTTGTGTTTATTCATGTGCAATTCATTAAAAATTATACATGTTACCAAGCATTAAAAAAAAAAATAGCATCAGAATTTTATTGTATGCGCGGATTCAATACCATTGGGCTAGCTAATTTTATTGTAGATTGGAAAAATAAAATGATGATTTTACCTTTTTCAAACAAAACCATTGGGCTAGCTAATTGAGGGTAATATTGTTTTTTTTTATTAGATTTATTAAGAGCAACTCAGTCTTTTTATATTTTTAAAACATTATAAAATGATTAAATTACTCTTAAAATAAAATTTATATAATTGGGTCTATAGGTTTCTTTGAATTTTCACTTTTTAAATCACAATGAAATGATAAAATTACTCTTAAAAGTAAAATCTTTTTAAAATGATAAAATTGAAATCTATAGGTTTCTTTCTATTTTCATCCTAGTACTTTAGTTATGATCAAGTTAACTGGGAAGAAATTTGGTATTTTAATAAATATTAAATATTATTTAAAAACTAAATTGGCTAGCAACGCGTGCATTGCATATGACAACACATATGTTGCTTTGCTATGTTCATGCAATGCATACAACTGATTACGACGGCCAAAGACAACCTTCCTTGACATTGTTGTAATCATCTCAGTGGCCCCTCCCTCCCTAGATAACGTGTGTAACTTACTAACCTTTGGTTTGACATCGATGATCTTTTCCTTTTTTTCCACCTTTTCTCTCTCCTCCTCGCGACTGACCCTCTAAATTTTCAAAGCAATCCTTCAATTTATTTTTCCTTCAAATTTGATCTATGTTCTTTTGATTACTATTTATTTATTTGAAATAATTTACTAAATTTAATTTTTCTTATCTATCGATTTTAGCCTCATTCTTTTGATTGTTATTTATTTTATTTGAAATAATTTTTAAGATTGAACTCTTTTTTTTACGATTTCATCTTTTTTTGGTTTTTTTTTCCTATTAGATTTGATCTTTATTCTTTTAGGTGCTATTTTTTTACTTTGATAAATTTTTTAAATTGATGTTTTTTTTCGATTTTATCCTTTAACATTATATTGGTTGGCAATTAAGCTTTTTGATTGAGCCTCGGTATAGAAATTCACAGGTTACGAGTTTGAGAGGTTAGCCTAGGCTTAAGATATTTTTCTAGGTTTGCTTGGTTTTTTTCTCCTTTTTTTAAGCTCATATTTTTTCAATTTCATCCTTTATCATTTATTTAATTGGAGATTAGGCCCTGTTATTTTTTTTCTTTCTATAGGATTTTTCACTAACTTTAAAAATGACTAGGGTTATCTCGAGTTTTTTTTTAATTTCTTGTTCTTTGTTAAATTTAGCTTTTTTTTAATATAAGTTTTTTTAATTAAACTATAATAATTTATTGAGTGGTCGAGGATCTTATCATGATATTCACATTTCTCATTTAGACTACACCACATAGGGAATATTAGTTGTATGGGATCTGATGGAGTTAAGGTAATACACCTGGTGTTTAGAAGATATTGGTGAACATTTTTGAATGGTAAAAGTATATCAGTTTTTTGACAAATGTGCGAAAGCAGTTGATGATGTAAAAATAGACAAATATCCGAGATGGATGAATGGGATGTTAAGGTATGAAATGATTTTGATATATATTTTCTAAATGGAATCCTCCTTTTGGTTCATCCTTTATCATAACATTGAAACTTATTACCAGACTCCTTATCCTTTCCATTTTCAAACCTTACTCAACTCTTTTAAAATGTAATGAAAGTGATAATGAGTACCTTTTATTTTTCACAAATAAATGAATTTGCTATTTTGCACAACCTTGAAGCATATAACCTAACCGACTCATCCATATTCTTTAAAGGTTAAATCTAGTTGGAGCCTCTTTCAAGCCATGCCCAAATTGTTTTAAGAAGGTGCCAACCATATTTCAAAGTCGATCAATCTTTCATACCTATGACAAATCAAAAGGCTCGAATTATTCTTGTCATTTTCTTCTTGGATGATATTCAGGCTAAAACAAAAATGAGGATGTTTGATGTATCTGGTTTGCGGAAAATTATAGTGAATTTTGAGGCAAGACATCATGAATCTTTTTATGAGCACGGGGCGTTGAATACAATAATTTGCAAACTTTGATAAACCAAATAAGTATCGGAAACAATCTTTTGATGAAGGTGTGAAAATGGACAAAAGGGCATATTTATAGCGATCGTTTTAGTATTGGCTTCCATGTGGGGGGCCTTCCTTTCAGAGTGAATGGTTTGTTTTATCATATCAGTTAACTGAGTCATCTCCTTTCTCAGGAAATTATCTAGCTTTTATTCAGGTTGGACTCTCATATTTACTTCTTATAGATCTTGCTAAGGGTTGGCATCTAGGGGTAGGCCTATATTTTTTCTGCAAATGAAAGACATGTGATGTTGCCAAGCTAATAAATACGATATACATGTGAAGAAGAAAAAAGTAAATTGAAAATGAGTTCGCCCTTTAAGGGGTGGCAATGGTCATTACCTAGTGTTTTATTACACCGACAAGGGAATTCATATTCATCTCAATTAATTTGTAATAAATCAAACTCTTGTATAATCCAAGTGATAACTATTTACCACCCAAAAAGTCTTGGAATTCAGGATGCTACATGTTGGGCTTTCCTTTACACAATTTACTTTTAACACATATTACATAGGGATAGGTTCTAATTTTTAAGTGAAGATGGGTAGGTTTTCTACCTAGTTTCAAAAGGAGTTTCAGAGCTTCCTAGTGATGGTCTTCGTAAGAACAGTATGGGAGTGTTGTGAGGAATGACTAAAGTATGTATATCCACCATTATCAAGTAGGCACTCAGATATAAATTATTGTGTCACGCATTTATAGGGCAAACCGTTAATCTCCCACATAACCTAGAAGTTTATGAGTGCTTTCAAAAATTAAAGTAGGTGATGTATGAAGAAATTAACTATACAATAAACAAATGTATATGCAATATAAAAATAAAGCATAAAAGAATGCAAGTTGAAAATAAAAATGACAGGCAAAAGCAGTAAAAATTTAAATCATAAAAGGATGCATATGAATAATGAAAAAAATACAGACTAACAAATATAAAACGCAACAATCAGACAAACAAACAAACAAAGCATAGTCCACTCTTCCCTAATGGAGTCATCATTATGACGCACGTGTACGGCATCGCGATGATCGTCTTTCCAAGTTGGGATCTCTTTGGTAATGGGAGAAAGAACAAGGAATTCTTGTTTCTTATTACTAAGGCCTACTCATTCTAGAGTCAACATATTTTTTTATTTTTTCTTTTAATATCAGGAATACATCTTACGTATAATTTCATAATCCTTGACATTGGGACAAACAGAATGATTTTTTTGGTATTTTTAAAATGGAGGTCAGGTTCTTGTGGCTTTAATAAACTGGTTACTAAATTCAAAAATATATGTAAAAATAAAAGGACTATTTTTGTGATGTTTTAATATGCTAAAATATCCAAATATCATTTACTTTTGAGAGTTGGCCATAAGCAATTTAAAATAAAGTTGTATTTTTTAAAGAAAGATTTTTTTGTTGTTGTTTTTGTAAAAGGGAACCAATTTGTTTAATATTGAAAAGGCACATCACATGTAGGTCATAATTCCAAATATTAAATATATGATGGCAGAAAAAAGTGGGGATTTCAAAATTAATTGCAAAAACAATATTTTAAAAATAAAAAATCATCAAAAAATTGACAAAAACCATGTTAGACAAGATGCAAATAAAATGTTCTCATCAAGGCTATTTTAACCACGATATCAATTAAAGTCAAATTATCGCTCATCAACTCAAACCCAAATAATGTTAAACATCCACACAAATCTTATTAATTTCATGAACTTATAAATATTTAATTTACGATCACAATCCTAAAAAATAAACTCATAATTCAATGCAAATTATCAAACCAAAAACACACATGAATTCAAATCAAATAATATCCAAACAGTCCAAAAATATGCACAACAATAAACAATATATCTCAAATCTCACAATGTCATAGCAATTTGTCCAAAATAGTTTGAGTTTATAGATTGACCTTTTGAGGTATTTGAAATGTCCATGATATACTGATATCGTCACTGGAAGACTGCTAGAATAATGGCAGTGTGCGTACCACGCACCACCAACACTTCTAAAACATAGGTTCACGTGTCGCCACTGCTAGAAAGGAGCAGGTTGGTGGATCTGATGCTCCTTCATCTCTTCTTTGCTCTTATATCGGTGGTGCTCCTTCATGCTCTTTGAGGAAAGAGATCTACCCTTCTAAAGTTTTGGTCCTCTTTTCCTTTCTTTTTTCTCTCGCAATTGTTTCTCCTTCCTGGTTCTCCCTTGCCATGATTGTTTCTAACAATGTCTCTTACTGTTTCTAGGTCATCGATGAAGGGTGGTTGTCGTCAAGAGACATGAAAAAGTAAGGGTCGAAGTAGGTTTTGTTACTGTTAATGGTAGTTACGAGGACACAATAGAGATGGAAAGAAAGGGAGACTGTGAGGGGGCTTTTTTCAGTACTGGATGACTTTATGGTTAAGAGGGAGACCGAGATGGTGGTTAGCAATGGTCTTGTCGGGTTAAAGAAAAATATTTTGAGATTATTGGTGATGGAGTTTGATTGTAGTGGCTTGGAAGAGGACAGAGAAGGAATCTCGATGGCTCGTCCTTAAAAGGTTTGGTGATGGTGGAAAGTGTAAAGTGGAGATAGAGAGATAGTGGGTGGCATTAAAAGTAATGGGCAACGCTCAAGAGAGAAAGGTGGTTATCGATTATGGTTTGTTTGGTTATAGAGGCTGGTGGTGAGGATAAAGGTATGGACTATTTTTATGAAGGAATGCTGGTAGATGAAGGCAGTCAACGTGCTACAAGTGAGGATGATGAGGGTGGTGAGGAGGATGATTGAGGTTGTTATAGATGATGTTAGTTGTGGTCGCTGGCAAGGACTTAATCTGATGGGTTTGGTGAGAAAGGGAAGAGGATCATGCTTGTAATGCTGGTGGAAAGGCAATCAGTGGTTTGGATTGGTTTAAGAGGGAAAGAGAATTAGTTATTCGGGTGTTTTATTTTATTTTTTAAAACTTCTCTTCACAAAGGATCACAGGTTCTTTGTTTTCTTTTCATAAAAAAGGATAAATCTTTAGTGTGTTGTTGAATGTATGGGAGGGGATTAAGTACAATTGTTTGTTTTATGGTTGAGTGACGGTTGGATTGTTCTTTTGTGGGAAAAGGGAGGCTAGGTTTTTTTTAGTGTGTGGGTGTTGGGTGTGTGTTACTTGGTAGGTGGGACAGTGTTTTGGTGTAGGTAATTTTTATTCTAACTAATTATCTCCTAAAAGTCTTCCCTTATTTCTTGTGTGGTACAACTACCTATTTATAGAAAAAAAAACAAACTTGTTCTTTTACTTCTAATTACTTGGACCCCAAGCAACTAAGATAACTTTGATCCCTCATTTTTCTTTTTCTTTTTTGCACTTTTGGTCCCCTTGTCCAAATATTTTTTGTTTTTATTTTTCTTATTTTTTTTTGTATTTTGATATTATTGAAAAAACAACGTCAATTTAATAAAATTGATCAATGATTTTGAAATTAGCGTGTTCAAAAACCAAATGCGTTGAAAGTAATTTTTTGAATTTTTAATTCTTTTGAAAGACATTGAAAATCAAAAATGATGCAATTACATCAAAAAATATTTTTGAAATTTTTTATTATTGTTTGCTATTTTTTGGATTTTTCAAAAAAGCAAGGAAAAGGCGTTCAAAAATCAGGTTATGGTAGGCTTTTTCAAAACTTTTGTATATATATGGTGGCCGAAACTAAAAAAAAAAATCAATGACAAAACACATATTAATTTTTTTATGATTTCAAGAAAACCCAATCAATTAAATCTAAAATATCCTAAATCAATATTTATCTCCAAAAATCCATAAGAATGAAGATATATTTTAGATTTAAAGCAAGTGGGTGAACTCAATGTTTCTTTGGATCAAGATTTGCAACAAACTTTAAAAATTTCTTTTCTTGTGATTTTTTTGTTCTTTTTTTATATGACTTTATTTAATCATGATCACAAATAATTTCTTTTTAAAAAACATTGATGTCGCAACTAGTGTTCAGAGAACATAAAAAAAACCTCGACAATAATGGAGTATAAGCTAAGTTAGAGCCTTACTCTAATACTAGCTGATGTGAAACCTGTGAATATAAAGATCAAAAAACCAATAAACAAATCTACTCTTCCCAAGAAAGCTAAGATCATATTTGTAATTGAGTTTGACATAACGATAACCTGTATTAAGCCATCAAGACTATATGTATGAGCAAAACCTCACACACAATAATAATTGCTGAAATCAAAGGCTACCCTCCCCCCCCCAAAAAAGCTTAAATACAAGTTAAATAATTATATTTATAATAGGTAAAACTTTATAAATATTGATGGAAAAATAATAAAAGAGTTCTAAATAAAATAAAATAACCCTAAATCAACTAGGAAATTAATACAATTCTCGCACACTAGCTTTTAGACCTTATTTCAAAGCCTTTATGATGTTTGATTGCCATGATATTTTAAATTAATATATAATAAGACCTCTAGAAATGTCTGGTAAAATTTCATCCTGATCCAATAATCGAATAAAAAATTATGCTTATTAAAGTAAAATTATGCATTAAAAAAGCCTTTAATTGCCAAAAATAACTAGCTCATGAAGTAGTAGATGTATCAGGCCTCTCTTATGCATGAATTAAATTGAGTAAGTTATGTCTTATTGCATTAGTGTCAACCCACCACTGCTCAGGATTTTGTATCATGTTGATTTAAAAAACATCGGACATGTTCATTTATGAAACTTCATTAGCAAGGTTATCAACCTTGTTAATATTGGCTTCAGTGATCATTCTCTTTCTTTGATTACTTTGTTAAGCCATAAATTTGCAACCATTGGTTTGGTGCCTTCTCTTGTTGCATCATTTACTTTTAAACATCTTTAGCGATATTTTTCTCTTTCACAATAAATTTTGCTTTAGACCCTAGACTAAAAGAGTTAGCTCCTCTTTTGAATAACTTATTTTTCTTTTCTAATCTTAGTCTCAAAATGAGGTCTTCAACCCCCATTTCTTTGCTTTTATACATATGATAATTCTTGAATTCTTTTAAAGATAGTGGCAATTCTTCAGTAATTGCAGCCACTTGAAACGTTCACTTTTAACCATATATTTACTATAACTATCATGCTAGGTGAGTTGAAACTCTGAAACTTGACTCAAAATGATCTTTAAGTCAACCATCTTGAATCTAAAAATTTTCCATTTATAAACTTTTTCATAACAGCAATTCCAACCTTAAATGTTTTGTCCAAAACTTTCCAAAGTGCCTTTGCACTCTTGATTGAATTATACGCATCATATTATGTACTAGCTATGTAACATGCGCTTCACCATGGGTTATAATTTTTTTAAAAAAAAAATATCGAGTATACAGGCTTCTTCAATGTGTTTTCTTACAATAAAAAAAAATTTTAAGTGTAAATTGAAAAGTTTATGTAAGCATCTAATTAAATAAATTGATAGCCATTTTTTTAAATAAACAAAAAAAAAGTCATTAACAATAAAAAAAATTAAAAAAATTAAGATATAAATGTAGATCAAGATATTCAATCATATAAAATGAAACACTCACAAGATTGTGTTTGCTAAACTTGTTTATTTAAATCAATGAAAAATAAATCTACGCCCTAAGAAACCAACGACTTAAGATAAATACAAATAAAACTGACTAAATAAACTCACACCAAAAATATATTACGCAAGGTCGAATATATCAGAAATATTATTTTAAAATGAATATTTTTTATTTTCAAAAATAAATTTAATTTGTATAAAAACTAAAAAAAATATAAATGAAAAGAGGCATGGAAAACGCGTGACTTGAGTCACAAGATTGAGATGAACCCATAGAAAAAAAAATTGAAGATAATCACAAAATCAATACTAAAAAAAAAACTAATGTAGAACAATAAGATCATACAAAGTTGAATCCCCAACAATCAAATGTCGAAAGATAAAATCAGGAAAAAACAATCAATTACACAGAAGGATCTAAAACCATTAGGGTGAGGAAAAAAAAAGCATTAATTAGAGGGATAAAAAATTTTAATTGGAGGGTTAAATTGAATTGAAAAATAGCTATAATAAAAGGAAAAACAAATAAAAAATAATGGTCAAACTAAAAAAACAAAAAAATTGATTGAATGATGAAATTGAAAGATAAAAATATTTCAACAACAGCGCCAAAAAAAAATATCGAAATGAAAAACAAAACATATGAGAATTAGGGATGGTAATTTAATCTGAACCCGAAGGATAATGGATAGAGTATGAATATTATCAAACCCGACCCAAAATTCACCCCAGCCTAACCCGAACCTAACCTGAAATATATATTTATATTATATAAATATAATTATAGAACATTTAGATTTGTTTTTAATACAATATAATATATACATACCTTAATATTGATATAAAATACATATATGAACAATATTTAGAATTTTATCATTTAATATAAATAATATATATATATATATATATATTAACTATTTTATTTTTTATTACATAATAAATGATAGTAGATAATAGATACTCATTGGATACCCGAAACTTGATGGATAGTTTATGGATATCTAAATTTCTTACCCGATGGATAATGGGTAGAGTATAGATATCAAGAAATCTAACCCGCAGGTATCTATTGCTATCTAAATTGAAGAAAAAAAACTTCTATAAAAGTAATTAGAACTAAATAAGAAATTAAAAGAGTGAAGACTAAAATTAAAAAAAAATATATGGGAAATTGTGATTAAAGGATTAAAATGAAAAGAAAAAAACTTCTACAAATAGACTAAAAAGGAAATAAGAAATTAAAATAATAAGGACTAAAATCGAAAAGTAAAAAACAAAAAGGACAACTATATACATTACCTATCAAGAGAGAGAAAATAAAAGGGGGAAATCAAATGACCACTAGCGACAATCCGACCACCTTTAGACACCATGTGCCACTCCAAATTAAAGAGGACATGGTAGAGCGTCCAGAGAGATAGTGGAGGGCTATTTTTGGCCACTAGGTGGCGTTACACGTGTTGTCTAAATGGTGTGGGTGCCATTACTCACTGGCACATTTTAAGCAAGCGCCAACTTTTCTCTTTAAATAATAGGACTCAATTATCCATCTATAAGGATTGAACCTAAACTCTAGATAATGAGGAAACTTAAAATTTAAATCATGTGACTTTTGAGCTGGAAATCTATCAAGATATTGTTTAAAGAAATTGATTAGATTTTTCATTTCATAGATTGAAAGAAATAATTATTTATGACTCAGACCCAAGATCAAATTTTAGTTAATAAAAATAATATTTTGTAGCCCAAAATATTATTTTACAATAAACTTTAACTCAAATTCGATCTTCAAGAACGAGCTGACACACACGTGTATGTGGATTTAAGTTTAAAACCTACTTTATTTAGAATTTATTCCCTCTTGAAGCTTTGTTGTCTTTTAAACTTAAATTTAACTTATCAACTTTCTATTTTATAAAAACCAAAAAAAAATTTCTATGTGAAATAGAATTTTTTTAAAGAGTTTTTGATTTCACTAAAAATATGTAAATCAAGAATTCTTTGAGATTAATATTTTATTTACTCATAATTTATTTAAAACATATTGATGTTCCATATTAAAAATTAAATTCTAACAAAATTTGTATAATAAAAATAAAAGAACCTCAATTTTTTAATTTAATCTCAAATATACTCTTTAAGCATGCCCTTATACAAAATTTCCAACATTTCTAAATTCAATTGAAAGTAAGAAAGACAACATCAATGTAATGTTGAAATTGTTTTACATATATATATATAAAAAAAAAAAGAAATGGAGCTGATCAGTATGAATAACCAATTGTTTGCATAAGAGAAATGTTAAATATGCATCCAACTCGCATACAAAATACAAAAAGAGTAAATAGATAAACAATATATCTAAAGAAAGATAA
>Ga0325404_1002801_pt1 | contig 18629 bp, 11 predicted proteins | sample PopdelMetagenome_18_FD_205664 | JGI IMG/M metagenome (GOLD analysis project Ga0325404, IMG submission 205664) | Populus deltoides microbial communities from Bellville, Georgia, United States - Xylem-Control-R1 | ecosystem: Host-associated > Plants > Phyllosphere > Stem > Wood/Secondary xylem... | reverse complement strand
ATTTTGTACAATATTTTTTACCTAAAATCATTCGAAAAACATGTAAAAACCCTTGTTGAATCTCAAAACACATTTTATTGCATCCTAGAAATCCGAAAAACTCTCTTAGCTCTCTCTCTCCCTTTTCTTCTCTCTCCTCCCTCGATATCATGCTTTGAGACCCCATTTCTGGACTTCTTCTCTCGAAGGGCGATGCGCAACGACTAATCCACTCCCCTTCGAGGGACTTTGTTGTAAAGCATTTTCACACAAGATTTTTAACTTGAGGATCAAAGTGTTAAAAATCCATAAAATCTCCCAAAAATCGCCGTCATTTGAAGCCAAGAAATCCTAAAATAATTTTGTTCTATTCAACTTATAATGTTCATTCCTCCCACACTGCTGTAGAAGAGTAGGGTTTTTTTTTTTTTAAGCAGAGAAATGGATAGCGTATCACTTGGACTCGGTTGCAGGTGGCAATTATGGATAAAAGGACACGGATGGTGGACTAACCAGATTTTAAGTTTTGCCGCTAAAAAAAGTGTCTGGTTTTTTAACATGGACTGCTACGTAGCTACTACGAATATAGCCATATCTGCAACCGATGATATTTTTTTCGTGTCTTTCTACTCCAGAATCCGGTATTTTTTTTCTTTTTTCTACGTTTTGTATCAAAAATAAAATTTTAAAATCTTGGGGAATCAGAAATTTATTATTTAAAACGTAAGACCAAAAACAACTTTTCACATCAAATTTGAAACTTTCATCTATTTTCTCTTAACTTTTTCACTTCGGTCCTATAAGGATATTATTAAAAAAAAGTTGAGGGATGAAAAAAACAGAGCATTAACGCAATCCATAGTATTTTGTACCTTGATGCAGTGTAATAATTTTCCCATGCATTTTAGTGTTTTCTATAATGTATGGAAGAAACGAAAAAGCTGAAATAGCTGTTGTGGTTGGTGCAGTGGCTGGGATAGGTCTTCTGGTCTATAGCCTTGTTTCAGGCTCTGGTCCTACTACTAACTGGGCAGGATTTTTGCATTTTACGGCAATTTGCGAAAGAAATAGGACATGGCAAGTCTAAAAGGATGGAATAAACGTGACTTGTTTAGTTGAATTGTTATCCCCGAATATTGATGAAATTTCATTTCTGGATTGGCAGTAATTTCTACATATCAGAGAATGTTACCCAAACAAAAAAAATAATAAAGGGAAACACACAGGTAAAACAAACAGCAGAATCAGCTTCATCTTCTTCTCTTCCTCCCTTTTCCTTTTCCTAATTGCCCAGATTTGAAAGCGTGTTCTTGTTCTTGGAGGAAAGCCCTCGCCTTTCCATAATTCTCTGCTATTTCATCCTCCAGCAGTGCCTTGTCTTTTTCCTTCACCTCAAATATGAAAGAATTGTCCTTCCGCAGTTCACGAGCTGCCCCTTTAGCTTCTCGTTTTACGAGTTTCTTTAACTTTCTCCTTTCAGCCCGTTCACGGTCTGGGTCATAATCTCTACCCTTCACAAAACTGCAGCACAAAATTGCACAAGATGTTTAGCAACATGCCATGCTATGACCAACACAAGAAAATAAGAGGGGAAAGAAAAATATTAATTACTTCTCCTCAAATTTTGGAGCAACTAATTTGATGGGAACTGGCTTCTTTTTCTGCATTTGTAGGGGTTTCCGCATCATATGATGTTTGTTGGCCTTCTTATTAATAAGTTCGGCAACATCTTTGAATTTATCTTGTAACGTTGCTGGCATGTTTTCCTGTTGTGCTACCTCAAGCAACAACATTGAAATAGGCAAGAAAATTTCAGGAAAGGAACTCAACTCTTTATAAATGTCAACAAACCCTTGAAGAGTTTCTACCATAGTAACCAGCACACCAACCCTGCGTGCATAAAATTCATTTTTGATAGATTAGCACACACTGGATATGAAGACAGATTTGAGGAAGAATAGTAATAGAACTCCTCAATAATGTTGGATTGCATCAAACAATCTTAAGCAATACCATGAACATTCTAGGATTGGCATGCATTTGTAAGCAACAAATTAAATTAACTAATGATGGCAATTGCAAGGTTCATAAAAACTAAAGTACAGGAATACAGAATAAGGCCACAGTGCCAATGCAAAAAATCCCTGTCTGCATTAAGCACCATCGCAGAAACAAAATCCCTACAAACCTGAAATCATCTGAGCTGAAAAATGACGTGTCCTCTTGCATGTCCATTACCATGAGGAAATTCAGAGGACGAATCTCATTTACGTGATCATGAATATGCAGCAAGGGCTTGATTTCTTTTAGTTCCATAAGATGATAAAACTGCCAAAGTACACACAATTAACATTAATTTCTTCATAATACCAAAAATAGTGTGGCTCTTTTTCAGGTACACATGAATAGCAAGCACACGTTGTTGAGAGCAATTTTTTCTTATCAGGGTGGGGTGGCATAAATTAGGAAAGATAGAATGGCAAGTGCAGTAAAAACCACAATGCATCAGGGAGTTCTATACCTGAGATTCCTGATAAGAAGATGGTTTTCTTTCTGTAGTTGCCATCAGCAAAGTTCGGAGAAACATTATGGCTTCAGGACAGAACTTCTGAGATTGTTTAGTGATCTGCAAAGGATGCTACAATCAATACTTGAAGCCTAAATGAGAGTGTTTGTAATGCTGCCACTGCAGCACTCTTGAAAGAGGTCGGGTGAGAATTAAATGAAGATGCAAGTTACTCAAATAAATACAGTCCCCCAAATATTGGCCCTTTTGCAAATTTTAGTTGTCCTGATTTTTTTGGCCGCTTTGAAGTCAATGTTTTATAAGGATTGAGTTTCCTACTATATCCTTTAGTATTTGATGAATATTGACTGCTCAAGTTTAAAAGGAATACATTAATTAATGTGTAAAAAAGGAACAACACACTATGGTCAACATTAATTATTGGATTAATTGATGTTTCATAAAAACATACGTATTTGTAAAAGGGCCAATATTTGTGGGACAGAAGGAGTAATAAAGTTCTGACTGTAAGTGCTTAGGCACTTTTAACCACCAATTACAAGTTGAAAACCTTTCCAGAAGCAAACAACAATCAAGGAGGCTTTGCTCCTGCCAAGCACTTCGATATAAACTTGTAGTATAAATGAATAGATGGGCAAGAGAGACATACAGAGAGAACCATGGTACATAAGAAAGAACCAATTGCAATATCACGCCCCGACAAGATGGGACAGCGCATCAGATATTCAGACATCAACAGTATTACTGGGGTCATGACAACATGCCGAAAGTCAGAGCAAGGAAAGATCATGGACCACAACCTCAAGAGAGAGAGCGTTTTCATAGAAGGCCAGCTACTATTCTCTGCTGGAACAATAACTTTCAGTTAGAGATACGCACAACACTAAGAAACTCGGAATGAAAGTGGAAAGACCATCAATTCTCAAATCATATTACAACCAACCTGTATTCTTTAGAGCCTCACAAAATTGTGCACGAGTTCGTAAGATTCGCTGACGAGCACATATTGCAGAAAAGTATGGAATCTCCACACTCATCTCCATCAATGGCTTGACCAGAAAATTCAATAACTCAATATTCAAGGGCTTTTTATTTGCTAAGACAGCAAAATACTGTAATAGCACACCATAAAATACCTGGGTGGAAACAGATGGTTATTTACACAATAGCAAAGAGCAGCCACACACACTCACTCTTAGAGTCACACAAAGACACACATTATACTATAGTTGCACAATCTGTATTCCCTGTCATTGTCAATACAAAACTGTCACTCAAAACTTATATCATGCTTATTAAAGCACTAGTTCCTAGCAAAAGCAAAACCACATTAATGCACCCCCCATAAAACTTCTTTCATTGTTCGAATCTTTGGATGTGCTGTTTTCTTCTTATCAATTGTCAACTTTCTGCGCAAGTCATGCATACCTGATATGAGTTTTTGTCTATTCACTCTTTATTTATGAACATTAGAGCTCGTGTTTGCATAAATCATGTGCATCTATCAGATATAGGGACGTATAAATGGTGAGGATCTATATATTATCAAACACATGGAAATAAAATCCTGTTTGTTGCTTTTCACTCCCTCAATCACCCTTCCCTGCCAAAACAAGCACAGACCCACACAAAGCAAAGAAAACACAGCAAAGAATTCATACTTGAATTTTCTTCCGATTTTCTGCTGCAAGCTGTATTGCATTGCTTTTCCGAATTCGATCAACTACCAGAATAACATTTTCATTGGAACAATTCTCCAATATTGCACAAAATTCTTCGAAGCTCTTCGGGGCTTCAATTATATGCGGAATGTCTGATTGGGTTGAATGTTGTTCACGATTTGCTTTTTTTTTCTTTCCATCCAGAGATTTTTCATCTCCTTTCCTAGGCTCAACAGGTTCAGTTTTCTTTGACTTTTTGTGGCTTATTGGCTCTATTTCTCCATCATCACCATCATGAGAACCATGTTCTTCATCCTCTTCCAAATCTGTGCCAAGATTGTCATCATCACTCTGCTCCCAATCCTTCAAAGATGTAGACTTTTCATGTTCATCATCATCACCATCAGTATCATCTTCATCAGATCCTTCATCATCACCATCATCATTGGCGCTCGCAGACTCCTCAGAAGAATCATCATCTTCATTGTCAGAGTCATCTGCCTCCTTTCTTGCAAGAATCTCATCAACCCAGCCCTTTGTAGTCCCAGGCTCTTCATAAAGAGGAAAGGAATCACCAAGATCATCACCAGATATTGACCTTGGCCTCTGAGCTGACAGCTTCTCAACATCATCATTCTCTTCGTCACTGGATTCATCAGCAACAAGCATACGTTTCTTACGATCCTCCTGAAATTTTCAAGTACCATAAAGTTAATAGCTGAGATTTAGATTACAGTGCAATAAAAGTTGGTCAGCGAGCTTTATCAGTAATGTAAACGTAAAACAAGGAAACTGTGTCTTTTAGAACACAACAACTTATACCACTATATAAAAAAATCCAGCCCTTTTCAGCCTCTCTTGAAAGATTTCCGTATTACCAAGCTCCCATGCAGTAAAAACTTATGAATAAAGCTAGTTAAAAGCAAACTCCATAGATCATAGCATGGTTGAGCTTGTCAAAAGTATAACTCCATGAAAACTAACATGCATTCCAAAACTCTAGCAGAAGTGTGCCAGCGCATGCACATGGAAAATGTCACCATCCAACAACTCTTCACATAATTAAACTTCCATTACTAGAAACAAGTGAACATTGGAAATCAACATAGTTAATTGTCAGATGTCAAGCAGCTCAACAGTTGCCTCCCAAAAGCTACTGATGTGCTTGATGATTTTAAAGACAGTCCTTTTGGTTTTCCAGTTTGGTGGACTATGAAAGATGACAGAAAATTAATGACAATATGAAGTACCATTTCACACTGAACATCCAAGATCAACAAGAATCCACCAAGTCAGAGTAATGATGGTAGTAATGCCATGCAGCTAAGCATGTATGCGTGCTTTTCTGCGCAGGCATATGCAGATGCTTTCAAATAAGTGAGAAGAAACATGCCTCTAGTTGCTCTAGTCGTTCTCTCTCCTTCTGGGCAATTTCTTCTGGTGTCTTTGTCCTGTCCGATGGCCGTGCACGTGAATCTATCGCCATCTCGTAAACGAGTTTGTCATAAGAATCAGGTTGTTCCTGCTGCAAATCATATATATATATTAAAAAAAAAAGGATCAACTTCAAGAGTTCAGAATTATGCAAAGTCAATATTAACAGCTATTGGTTTACTGCTTCAAATTACATAGGAAAAGTGAACAAATTACAGCCTCAGGTAACAAAGGTATAAAAGGAATCCATCTTAATCAACAGAAAAGGTATAAAAGCTTTCATAGGATAATGCTTCCGTAATTGAGAACAATGTGGCATGCCAAGGTGTAGAGTAAAATAATAGAAAAAAGAACATTGAAATTTTAAACATTCAAAACAGGAAGTAGCAAACTCAGGAAGCAATTAAATTTAGCAACTTGAAAAGGCTTTTCAAGATCAAGAACCGTATAAAAGAAAATACCTGCTTGAAAGTTTCAGGTTTTTGAATAACTGGTAACTCATCCTTCTTTACATGCTCATTAGGAATGTCCTTATTGACAAGGGCCTTCAAGGCATTCATCTTGCCTGGTTCTGTCAAAGAAGACAAGGCTTGAGACTGCACCAAAGATGTGAAGCTTTTATCCAATTCTTCCATCAATTGTTCATTTTCTTCCTTATCTTTAGCTTTTTGAGCCTGGCCACAATTGCAAAAAAAGGGTTAAAATGTAGACTAAATCAGAAAACAGATGTCTCATTTTAAAGCTGTTTTCTTAAGATGAAAACAAAAAACACCTTGAAAAACTTGCTCTTCAGAATAACCTCCTGCATTACTTCCTTCTTAGTTTTGGGTTTCTGCAAAGGGAAAGTCATGCTTTGTATCAGGGTTAAGCAATATTAGATATACAAGTGTTCAAAAGACAGCAAAATTAGATATAACAAGCTTGTAGAAACATCTCAGTTGTCTACTTTTCAGGACGTATAATTTAGCCATGAGAATCATAGATAATGGACTCATATTTGATATACTAATGGCACAAAACTGAGGTCACAAAGTGGATCTCACATTTTCCTCCCCGTGCACTGCATCCTGTGGCAAGCCATGAGCATTAAGTTGCCTTAAGATGGCTGGTTTCTCTGGAAAGAAAAGGAAAGACAATACTTGTGGTCATTAGCAAAATTCCAAATAAATCAAAGGAATAACATAAGAAGGTTTGGCAATCTTAGCATAATAATCAACAACAGAAATCTGGATTGAGATGGTGAAAATCAATGGCATTAAATGAACAGGTTTCCTACAACTGCAAGTGTCTACTAAAAACTAAGGCATGTTGCGCCATGGTAAAACTAAATTGAATGTACAAAAAGGAAAAGGAAAAAAAACCAAAATAAGGTCAGACACTTTAAAATATTATAGAATGTGGAAATTGAATCACTTTTTTTTATTCTATGTAAAATTCCTTGGAAACAAAAAAAAAGAGATGAACTTCAATAAGTCACATCACTTTTCCATGAACCGTTCAATTAACATCTATCAAAAAAGAAAACATTTTCCGGATGCTATGGGAGCATACTGAAGAATATCTGGGCTTAAGAATTTCTATTCCACAACCAGTTTAACACTTTCTGCTTGAAGTTCATAAGTACATATATATATATATACACACACATATCCATGGATGGAGCGATCATAAGCTTAACTTGGACATGACAATAATAACAAAAACAGACAGCTTCCAGCATTATAAGCTAAACATAACCCAAATTTATTAACAAAAATTTTAATACATACTATTTGTTCTATCTGCGTCAGCATCATCTCCATCATCATCAGACAAGATTTCATCCTCGAAATCATCTTGTCCCGAAAGTGGACCAAGATTCGGAATTCCAAAATCATCATCTTCTTCTCCATCTGATAAATTATACTTGCTCTTCTTGTTTTTCAACTATAACAAAAAAAATCAAATTTAACAAAATAAGCATCGCATGTAATAAAAAAATACAACTTAATAATAAATAAATAAATAATCGATAGTATATATTTTTAAGACCTGACGCTCGCGCTGGGAGCGGATGATAGCTTTATCAAACTCTCCAAGCTGTTCATTTTGTTCTCCAATTCTCTTGTCCAAGAAGACAGAAGACTTGCCGCTCTCTTCATACTCTTTTAACAAAGTCTTCTTCCTCTTTTCAATGGCGCGGCACCGGGAGAGCCCAATACGGAGCTCTTCGCCTTTGCGTTTCTTTCCGAGGATGTCGAATTTGCGGCGGGACCAAATTGTCTCAAAAGGGTTGCTGCTGTTTTTGTTGTCTTTGGATGCAGCGCTCGCTTTCATGGCAACGGAATTTGGGGCTGTTCTGCTGTTCTTCTTCTTCTTCTTGGATTTTGTATTGCTGCTGCTGCTGCTTCTGCTTCTTTTTGATGTCTTTGCCATTGCTGAGTTTTTTTTTTTTTTTGGTGCAAGAGACAGAGATAGTGGAGATGGAAGGAAGTCTCGTGAATTTGAGGGTTTAGGGTTTTGGTTTGTTTCTTCGGCTTTGACTTAAATATGGGCCTGTTTTCCAAACACATATAAACATGGGCCTGTTTTCCAGACAAACATATAAACATGGGCCTCTATTTCCATTTTCTAAGCAAGCAAATCCCATTAAACCGAACTATATAAATAAATACTTAGTTTCTAAAATTTTCAGTACACCTTCCGGGTACTTACCGTGTTACATTGCAAGTCGAGTAAAAAAAATTAAATATAAAAAAAATAATTTAAAGTAATGGGAAATTTTTTGGTATGACATTAAATTTAGTTTAGTGTATTAAATTCAAATTTTTTTTTAACTCCACTGCAAAAGGATAAAAATAATTTAAAGATCAAATTAAAATCAAATAAATATTAGAAAATAAAATTAAAAAATAATAAAAATTTAATGTTAAAGAATAAAATAATAAAAAAATAAAAATAAAAAAAATAAATCATATCAAGCGATTGAGCCTCAATGACCCAGCACGTCTAGGCCTTAAAAAAATCCAACCATATGGGCCTAAGGCAAGTCCAAGCACTTTGGTCATTTTTATTTTACCGTTTTTTTCTTTGTAAGATGAAAAACAACATATTATTCACCTTTTATTTTTAAAAAAATAAAAAGAAAATGGATAATGTATTGACTCTGCTAGGCGTCAATCCATAATCTAACTATTAGTGTTTGAAAATTCAAGATTAAGGTTTTTGGGTTGAAAATTCATTTTAAAACCTATTTATATAAAAAAAAATACCTCATTAAACCAAAAACAAATTTATCAAAGAAAATAAAAACAGAACTCTCGACTTGTATGTTATGCATGTTTATATATAAACTCACTATTATAAAGCTTTTCATGTCGAACATAACTTGTTAACACAAAAACTAATGATTTTAATGGTAAAACATCGTTAAACTAAACTTTTTTTTTTTCTTATTGTTTTTCATTCAACTAAAAAAACCATAGGAACTATGAAGAAATGAAGAGGAAAGTATAAGGATGAAAAAGAACTTTCCCCTAGATTTTTTATTGGTCATGGATTTTCTTTTTATTTTATACTCTGATTCTTTATTATTGAATCTTTTTTCTTTCTTAAACAAATATTGGACACGAAAGGTTGAAATAAATCAATAAATAAATAAATAGGCTTATATTTTGTAATTGTAATATGTTAAACTATCACAAAATATAATAGTAAATCAGTGATTAATATTAATGGGATGCATCGATGTAAGAAATCGGGATTGCTTTTTAGGACTTAATAACTTCCGTGTCAAGTATTTTCTTTGAATGTTGTTTAAACCTCAACTACACATGGTGAGAGATTTACATATCAGTATTGGATATAATTTATAATATCATTATTTTATTAGTGGTATAATAAAGAATCAAAATTTTTACATACAATATAATACAATAATTGTTTTTAAGAGATTCGAGCTTTTATCTATGTAGTTATGATTTTTTTTTATCTAAAAATTGATGATTTCTAGTCTCTGGAGTAATTTTTTATGGTTTCAGTAAAATAGTATATTTCCATGTTTTTTCAACATAAACTTGTTTTTAAAATCACCAACTATAAGAAAGATATTAATTTAATACGGTGATAGCCTAATAGAAAATAGAAAAAAAAATTATGAATTTTATTTTTCAATTAATAGGTAAATCTGCTAAACCCGTAAATCGGGTAACTAGGGTCAACATACCAAACCCACAAATCAGGTAATGGGTTCTATTGAGATTAATAATTTCTTTTTTTCTAAAATATTATTTATTTAATTATATGATAATAAACATAGACAATCATAAAATTAAACGTCAAAACTTAGATTTTTTTAAAATTATGATAATCTTATAAAAAACAAAACGAAACAAATTATGAAATCCAATTCTTAATCAATGCAATATCGAATGATAAAATTAAAAAAAATAAATTAAAAAAGAGTTAAACTTGCCAAACTCGCCAGCAGGCCCGTGAACTTTCTAAAATTCAATAATATGTTTTTTTAAAAAAAACTATTTTTTAAAACTATATGATAAAAAAATAGATAATCACTTAATTTAGTTCAATTAAAAAAAAATAAAAAAAGTACCCCTCTAAACCTACAAACTAGGGTATTCAGGGTTACTTTACCAAATTCGCAAATCAAGTTATTAACTCCACAAATCTTGATAATCTAGTTTTTTTTAAAATCATTTTTTATTCAACTAAAAATTTTAAAAAATAGACTACACCGCGATGTTAAGATATTTTCTCAATATCAATTCGATGCTGAGATATTTTTTTGATATTGTAATAATCATATAAAAAATAAATTAAAATAAATTATGATAACGTGACTTGTTTACGCTTGTTTAATATTGTGATATACTATATATATTTTTTAAATATTTCTTACTTCAAAATATATTAAAATATATTTTTGAATTTTAGATATTAATAAATCAAAACAAAAAAAATACATATAAAGACATTAGTAAGATATTTATTAAAGCAAAAAATATTTTTGAAAAACCACAAAAAATAATAATCAATAGAAGCTACCAAACAATCAACTACTGGTGACTGCACTCATATCAGATGCACGGAACAAATTGGGTAAATCAGTTCTTCTCTGGAATTTACTTTATCTGCCCTGTAGGCTGACACTGCCTGAATTATTAGTGCCGTTGCTGGCCATGATGGAATGGACCACCCTCTGGGATTTCAACCTCTGATCAGAATGCATACGGCAACGCCCAAACCTTTGTGTGGAATTCAGAGGCTAGGAGTGGGGCTGGCATGAAAAGAAAAGTGCTCGTGGAGAAGGACTCGGCAGTACACGACGCATTGCCGAAGAAAAAGCAAACACCTGACCCAACTCATAATGAACATATTGTTTATTGAATACCGAGCCATGTGAGCAGAGGCATCAAAATTAGCTCTGGTTTCAGTTAAGTTGCCTCCATGTTTTAACCTGAACCAGCCGAGTATCAAGATCTCCAAGTCGTCGTGTTATTGAATTAACCTTTTGGGTCCTTCGGCTGATCCATGGGTCTGATTTTCATTTCGAGTAAAAAAGAAAGTCAACTAGTCGGGTTTTGACCGATCAATCGCTACTCCGATTCAATTACGAATCTGTTCAGATGGATTTGACAACCTGATTCTAGTAATTGATTGGTTTTGATGAAATCAAACCTAACTAGCTTGAACCTGTTGCATTCGAACTCATTTGACTTCTTTAAGAAGGACAGGGCCCTTCGAGGAAGTGCAGCAATTTGATTTGTCTAAAATTAATCCTACAATGTCAACAATTATAGTCGTAGTTGGTCCCATTAAAGTTGCATCCTCAAATTCAAGAGTATGTACTAAACTATGCAAGAATAGCATCTTATCTTCAAGTGACAACAATGGCTGTTCTAGGTGGATCACGGGGAGTAACCCAGCCATGGACCATGGCCTCACCTAACAGAGTATCGCAGTCATGAAAAACGCTCAGGAACCATGCGCTTTAGACAGTTACTGTAGCATACGGAGGAGACCCTAAAGGAGTCAAGGGACCCCACTGTGTCCCCCTTAGCCATAATAGCAGATGCCCTGCATAATTACACACCTTAACTTTTCATTCGCACCCCAATCCCCATCCCCTTTTGATAATTTCTCAGCAGAGCAGACTTTATCATTAATTTACAAACAATGTTACAAAACAAAAACTCCACAGGAAAAAGGAAACATCAAATTGATATGCTATATATGTTTATTATAGTTAAGCTAAGAGCCAGAAATCTTTGTGACGCTTAGTGGTGATCAAGTAACCTCCATGTTTTTTGCCTTTCCTCCTCACAGCTATTGCCATACAATCGGCGTTTTGGATGCAGTATTCCACCACACCACCAGTGACTTTATTGCTTGCCCACATCATGATCAGCCGCCATGTCATGGACCTCTTTTTCTGCCCCAGAACTAGAAGTGCCGCCCCTTGTTTCTTGGCCTCTTCCACTATCAATGGACCTTTCTCTTTTCCTTCCACCACTGCAATCTCAATTTGTATCTGCATGTGCAAGCCACGTTTTATATCCCAATTTCTAGAAATAAATAAGATAAGACAAGCTACCTGAACTGAACTAATCACACTCACCTCAGGTCTCTTCAACTGACACATATTTTTCAGAGAATTTACAAGCTCGCAAGCCCTAGGAGCTCTATCCTTTCGGGGCTCTTCCCCTGTGGCTGCAGTCACAAATGTTAAACCCTTCAGTTTAATTGCCTAAGAATATATATAGTTGCATGATGTAGAAGTTAGAAAAAATAACATTACGCACACCAACCTTGTTTAGATGATGCTTTGGTTACATGAAGAAGAACAACAAGATCCTGGCTTTGAACAGTGTGAGAGAGTGCCCATTGTAGAGCTCCCTTAGCTTCAATACTTGAATCAACCACAATCATGATTTTCCTACCAAGTAACTCCACGGGTTTTTCCAGCTCCGACTTCCCGGACTTCTCTTCTCCAAGGCCGACATTCTCTGGATTCTCTGTCTTTTGATCATTTTTAGTAGAATTCAAATTAGCCTTGGCTTGTATAGGTGGTGAACGGACTCTAACATGAGGCCTAATCCTGTTTAGACAGAAACCTGGTAGTCTTGTGCCTATCTTGCCCATCTCCTGAGATGGGGTGTAAGGAGGCACCGATTATTAATTATAAGAAAGGAGAAGGAGAAGAAGAAGAGAGGAGATTGTTCACTAATGATAAAGGCCAGCTGCCGGTTGCTGAACCAGATTTCTAGATGTTGGCTTTGGGCAGCTAAGGACCATATGGCTATTTATGCTATGCTTTTTCCTTCTTTTTATCTTTCTTTTGTTATTTAATCATGTTGGTCCTCTGTTTCTTTTATTATTTTTTACCTGTGGGCCTATTGAGGAACGTGCTGGTCATGAAGCTGTAGGCCCATCACTCTAAAATTTGACCAGCTAGCTATATACTTCACAATATACGTGGCATATGTAATTGTTAAAGCAGGCAATCGAATGTTTTTGCTAGTTGTGTGCTTTCCACTCTTGTTTCCGACTCTAATATTTCTTAATTTCATACCTAGTTGTAAGGCGTACATGATCATATGGACTGTCTTGATCAAATCCAGTGAAAGATTTTTCTGATATGTACAGGGAGCATGGAACAGCTGGTGATGATCATTTTTGGCCAGCACGGTTTGGCTTGGTGGCTGTTGGATCAATGCGGTCTTCTTACAGAATGGCTCTTGAACGGTACATGGTACCCGATTTCATAGAAATTAATCGACCTGGAGTCGAGCTATTCACCATTCTCTGTTCCGAGTCGATCTCCAAACTCGATCAGTTATGTTCTAATAGCAACGGATTAGTTCCTTAATTACCCCGCAAGAGATTTGAAAAAAAAAATCAATGTTAATTACTCGGGTTATAAAAACATGAGTACTTGTCCATAATTCAATTGAGAATTAATGTATGTAATTATAACCTAGCTCGTTGAAAAAGATAAAGATCGGACAAAGTTGTCTGATAGTAAAACTAGCTTGAAGTTTAGAAACGGTTCGAATGATATTTTATAAAAAAAATATTTATATATATATATTTAGATTATTTTAATTTAATGATATTAAAAATAAAAAATCTCAAACACCCTCTATAAAAAAATAAAAAAAATGTCACCCACCATGCCTTGCTATTTCTTGTGCTTTCCATTGAATCGAGGAAAGAAATCAATTAAAAGTAAATTTGCAATAGATGGATTATTTTTGTGTTTAGTATTTATATGTGTAGCCTTGGGACTCATTAATTATACGATCATCATAAAATTATTAAAGTAGCAAATAAATATATTAATAAATACTACCACTGAAAAAAGAAAAAAAGGTAAAAATTCACCGGAGCATCTATTCGATTAGGTGAGATATGTAATTCAAGAGATTCATTAGGTGAGATCATGGTAATTATTCTGCCAAGGATATCAGAGAAATCCTGTTTACAGTCGTCACCAACCATAGGCAATTAATGATCAATAAAAGATTAGTATATAGGTAGGGGACACTGATATAAAGTTTTGTTCTAGGCAATATACCAAACTTGCTTCAAACGCTAGCTAGAGCTTCATCATTTCACAGAACATTAATAAATTATGAACTCATAAACTAAGCTCTTGAATTAATTTTGTGTATACTTTTGGAAAGAGCCATGCTCATGATGATGTAGTCTTGCAAAGTAAAACACTGTTGAGCTTAGATCGAATATCAGAGAATAAATTAAAGGGAGCTCTGGGACATGCATAGACTTTCCTTTGCAAAATTGGCAAAAGTCCTGCATTATTTTTGAAAGTAAGCTTCAACTACCCTCACTAACTTTGTAGATTTAATTAACGGGTAAGAGGTCCTTTCAGCCCTTCCATTGCATTGCATGTGTGTGCATGTAAAGATGATTTCTGGACACTTGCATAGTTTCTGAATTAGGTCGTGGCCGCCGCGAGGCAATCCAGCAACATGAAGATTCTTCCATGGATGGATATTGGATTAAATTGGTGGTCCTGACTTTCCCTTCTATTTATGCTCCGACCCTTAATCACGATCGACATATATATTTACTGGCTAGAGCCAGCAGCCCCAGCAAAGTTTTCTTGGATACCAGATCCTAGGTTACACTCACCACCTTTCACCCGATCTTTGCAATTATCATGGTGCTAGCTGTTCATCCAAGTAATGGAATATATCTGAAACTAATTTCAGAAAATCCGTTTAATTTATGTGAATTGTGATTTTATTGGCTTTAGTTTTCAGCAGAAACACATGCATGCATTAGCTAATGTAGAATTTATTAATTAACACACACACACACTCACGTATTGGTAGAAATTAAAGAGTGAAATCGGCAGTACTGAAGATTTACATGTTGCTTCAAAGTGGAACGCAAAAGTGCTAGTCCCGGACTCCTGATAGTCAAGAAAGTAGGTGCAATTTATTCTTTTGAGATAATATAATACCCTTAAATTGTTTAAATGACTATATATATATATATATATATATATATATATATAATACAAGTAGATCTTCTATATATATATTTCCAATATAATTTCTTAAATACGTGTTCTCTATTTAATTCTTTAGGCCTTTTCTAATATAAGTTTCCTATGTACTTTTTTTTTCTTCATTTTCCATGATTCATTTTTTTTTTCATTTCCCGATTCAATATCTAATTTCGTATTTTCGAGATAGAATATTCAATACACTTTTTTTTAGACCATTAGAGCTTTTCTTTTTAGGTAAACCTAAAAAAATACCATTATGTAGATAGTCTCGATATTGCCACTAAATGATTCTTTATATCAATCTTACATAATTTCTTAATAGATTTTAATTAAAGACTTCTATTTATTTTTAAGCGTTCCATCCATACTTTTATTTAAATTGTACTTTTTTATATAAAAAAAGACATTATTTTGTTGAATATTAACGTTTCGTTAAGTATTTTAATAATTTTTTTTTGAGAAACCACGCTAGTTTAATGATAAAATTAATATAAAAATTAAATAATTTGAATATAAAAATGATAATACTCTAATAGTTTAGTGGTATATTTGATGTTAATTTGCCCTTTCTTTTTACAGCACCGTATACTTTTTTTTTAACACCACCATAGAAGAACCTTTGATAAAAATAGCATGAAAAACACTTTTCCCCCTCGTTCACATAATTTATAGATCATGGCTTTCAATTTTTATATTTGATTCAATAAAAAATAAAAACATGACTACAGTATTGCTTGTAAATCCCTTTATAATTAAAAAAAAAGCCTCTATCATTTTTTATATATTAGCTATTAGAAATGAATGTTCTATTTTTAAAAAAAAAAAATTAAGCCGTGGATGTTAGATTTTTTTAATATTTTAACTATAATTCATGAATATAGAGCTATTGATATAATAATATTTAACAAAACTCATAGAGTCCATATACCTGAGAACTAGTATTAAGCAATCCTCTTTAAACTCCGGGCCATCCCCTTGAAGTTACAAATGATGTTTCTGCATTATGGCGTCGTATAATTCGATTGCTGTGTATATTTCGGTTGGGCCATTCTGTCTGGGTCAGGCGCTGCTCGCAGATAATCGAGACAAATAAGTTCTGGGCTGCTTCTGGTCCAAGAGTTTGGGTCGACAAGAGACAGCGAGACAATGGCCTGTAGTAAAAAGTTAGCAAGAAGGACCCACAAAATCCTTTTCGTTTCCCTCGTTTTTGTCGGCGAAGAATCCTACGTCGCTACGGGTCGTCTTCCAGCACAAACGTCTCGACTTGCGAATCTTGATAGTACTAGTCCCAGTCCAACTCGGATGTCTTTTCCCAGTCTTTTTTTTATCCTTCTCTTTTTGGTTTCTTCCTCCCTAAATCTTTTCCTTTTTTTAATGATGTTTTCGGTGTCAACGAATAGTGTTAATTCCTAGCTAGTTGATCAGCGGCACTCTTCTTTCTCTGATCTCTCTGTGTTTTGATCACTAGGTATGTGTCTGTCTTCTCTTAATTAATCCACAATCACATCATGTTTCACAAGTCTTGGTGATCAATCTGTTTCCGATGATCATCATAATAACTGTATGTCATCATCATCCTCCATAAACATCTTCATGAACAATATTTAACGATCCCCCCTCTCTCTCTATATAGTTGATGCTGTTGATATCTAGCCAGTACCGCATTACCTTGAATTGTATTTAGAACAAAAACTTCTTTTTTCCCCCTTCTCCATATGATTAATAATTATCAGATCACTACCCTTCAACTATATAACCACAACAGAAGTAAGCGATTTCTGCTATTTCCATTATTATTGTTTGATACCTTTGCTATGATGTGGAAGGTTATAATATTCTTTATGTCAAACTTTGGTTTTGGTTCAAGTCATTCTTAATTTCTTATAGCATATAATTACCATACATTCGAGGGTTACTCTTTCGATTCGATTAACAGATTGGCAAAGTAGCTAAGTATTCTTTTCTTTCCGAACTGATCAAATTCTAGATTACATATATTGATTCAGAGCCTGAATTTAAAAGAGAGCAATTGCATTATTTAACTGCAGAGAAAATTCGGAGCTGGATAATGGTTTCTCTTTGTTGTTGCTTTCATAATGATGACCCAGGAGGGAATGTCAACAGTTCCCACAGGGGCTTCATGTACACATTATTCAACAAGGTATATCTTCTAGTTAATCAAACTGTACAGCTTGGCTTGCTATATTCTCATGTGATTAGTAATCATGCTAATTTTTAAGAAATCAAGCCAGAATTATCGCTCCAATTTCACACACCAAACTGTCCTATTCATGAGCTGATTCGCAGCTATTTTCAAATGAATTTGTTGTTACTACTAATTGAAAACGTGCACTTTCCTTCTATATCATTTCCCATGATGCATCTTACACCCGTCCTTTTCTCACAGTACGCAGCAGTATTCAGCAACGAGGAAACTCCTGCCCTCCCTGCACAAAACAGAGGGCCACCAACCCCTTCAGTGGAATCCAATGCAGCAGTTTTTAATATTACACAATCCGAAACTAGCATGATTCCTCCAGGAATCTTGCCATTCGAAGCCAATCCCGGACCCTCCAATACCGCAGGCCAAACACACCAAGATACAGAACGAGCAGTGCAAGGTAAAGACTGTATTGCCCTAGAATTTGTGCCCGAAGAAGGTAAATCAAATGAAAACAATCCGAAGGCCCCAATTAGCGTCTCAAAAGAAAAGGCAGAACCTGGATATCGTTACCTTCATGCATCCATAGACGAGGAGGATGTTTGTCCCACGTGCCTAGAAGGTGATCAATCGGCCACGTTTTCATCAAACTTTCTTATCATTTGGGTGGAGTCTGTTGATTTTCTCATTTGAAATATCTGTTGGCAGAGTACAGTGTTGAAAATCCAAGGATAGTCACGCAATGTAACCACCATTACCACCTTAGTTGTATATACGAGTGGATGGAGAGAAGCCAAACCTGTCCTGTTTGTAGCAAGGTAACGTGGACCCTTTTTACCCTGTTTTTGGCTGGTTTTGATTATGAAATTCTTTCATTAATCATTAAAAAGATAAAATAGCGCGTGCCGCCTTCATTTCAAGCCTCATTGTTATATTACACAACGGTAGGAGAATTACGAGGTATATCTGAAACTTATGCGATACATATTCTTACGGTATATCTTACAGGTGATGATATTTGAAGAAACAAGTTGAACTCGCAGTAAAGCTTCCAGATGTTGAAGATTAAGCGATGGATATAAGAAGGTTTTCCTTGGCAGGCCCCCTCTAGACGTTCATTTCATTATTTTATTTTGTTAAATTTGTTCGTAAAGAGGCGAGTTAGTGGCTCATTTTTTTTATGAATTTTATTTCCCTGTAAAGTGTTTTATGGATTCGATTCTTGCACTGTTGGTTCCATTGAAGTTTTGAATTTTATTGCCGTATAAAGTCTTGAATTACTATTTTATTACAGTAATTTTATACACCAATTAATTAGATGGTTGATTATTG
>Ga0325404_1002797_pt1 | contig 18652 bp, 20 predicted proteins | sample PopdelMetagenome_18_FD_205664 | JGI IMG/M metagenome (GOLD analysis project Ga0325404, IMG submission 205664) | Populus deltoides microbial communities from Bellville, Georgia, United States - Xylem-Control-R1 | ecosystem: Host-associated > Plants > Phyllosphere > Stem > Wood/Secondary xylem... | reverse complement strand
GATCCACAGGGACATTGAATTTGAGGGGTCCTCTCTACTCTCTAGAAGAAGCTTAACTTGATTATCATTTAACTTTCAATAATATCTCATTTAACTTTCAGGGATTCATTAATCTAGAAGGATAGCTTTAAATAAGGTTCACTTGTTTTTTGTAATACTTTCTGGTGTTATTACTATAATCTTTCTAATAATATCATCGTTAATTAAAGCTTTGATGAGCTTCTAAAACCTTATTTATTTTTTCATTTATTCTTTCTTTCTTTTCCATATTTCTGTCACTTTATTTTAACAATTGTTTTATTCCAAGCATTGATATTTTAAGAACATATTTACTAAACTATGTATTTCACTAAAAAAATTAAATAAATTAAACTAAGTTATTTTACCAAAAACATAAAAAAGAAATTTCAAACAGTTTTTTTTTTTATTTTATTTTAAAAAAGAATCTTCTGTCACCTATAATCGGTGAAAACGAATGGAGACAAGAATAATAATTGGTCATAATGATAAACACCCACCCTTTCTAAGAGGGGTTTTTGGCCATTGGAAATGCTTCAAGATGTGACGTTTAAGAGGTGATGGTTGATACTGCAGTCGGCAAATTTTTAAAAAAATTTAAAATTTTTATTATTATTTTCTGATATTTTTAATATATTGATATTAAAAATAAAAAATATTATTTTAATATATTTTAAAATAAAAAATACTTTAAAAAACAATCGTTACCATACTTACAAACACTCTCTGGCTAATTTTTTCCCCCCACATTTATATCTTCTATCCATTTTTGGCTTCCCTTCCACACAAATATATATTGGTAAATTATCTGGGTGAAAAAAAAAAGTTTTCAGGTGCAAAGATATTGTTTTTAAACTGATTATTTGTTCCATACATCACGTAAGGTATAATTTTTTATATATCTATTTTCTCTTGTTTTAAATGCTACAGTGTTATTTTTTTTTATTATAAATATACTTATAATAAAAGTAGTAAATTTATTAAAAGCTCATTCATCATTACTTTCATACAATTTACTACACAATGAAAACTTATATTTATAAACACTTAGAAAATAGTGTTTCTGATGAGTCAATATTTTTTATTATATATTTTATAAATAAAAATAATCTTACAAACAAAACAGACCTCACAGACATGTCAGACCCAAAGAACTCGAGTTTGAAAGTTAGCTCAAGGTAACATGAGTTCGACAAACACGCTAAACCCAAAGAACTTGGACTACACAATCAGTTAACTTCAATACGATGTAGAAGCACTTAGGCTTGACAATTATCCAAGTTTAAGATGACGTGGGTCTAGCAAACGCGTTAAATTCAAAGAACTTGAACTTTGTAGTCAGTCAAGTCCAAGATTGTAGTTAGTCAAGCTCAAGATAACATGAGTCTGACAAACATATTAAATTCAAAAAACTTGAACTTTACAGTTAGCTAAACCCAAGATAACGTGGGTCCAGCAAACATGCAAGACCCCAAGAACTCAGACTTGGTAGTTAGCCTAATCCAAGGTTGTGTGAGTTTGACAACCATACAAGATCAAAAGCACTTAAACGTGATAGTCAGCTAATTTCAAGATAACATAGGTTTGACAAATATGCTAGACTTAAAACATTTAGGCTTGGTAGTTAATCAAGCCCAAGATAATGTTGGTCTAGTAAGCATACCGGACTTAAAGAATTTGACTCAACCATTACCAAGTACTAATGTAATATTATGATAGCGACTTTTCTATTTTTTTTTTATTTAAAGAGAATAGTTTTTGTTTTTATTTTTTTATCTAGTATTATTAGGGTTTTTTTTAATTTAAAGAGAATATTTTTACTATTTTTTATTATTCAATACTATTAGAATTTTTTAGTTTTTTCTGTACAAAGGGCCTTTTGGCAAGTAGACATTGATGAATGGAAATTAAATATTTTGGATGTTTTCTCATGGTTATAGTTTTATTGATTTTTAATGGTTTAGACTGATAAGAAACCATGCCATCCTTCTTTTCTGACCACATCAGAGTTTTTGTTTTTTAATAAATATATTTCTTTGTTATTTTTATTTGTCTTAATTTAGTTTAGGAATTTTATTTATTTATTTGTTAAGTATCATTAGGTTTTTCTACTTAAAAGAGAATATTTTTTCTATTTTATTTTTTTATTCAATATTATTGGGATTTTCTAGTTTTTTTTATGTGTAAATGATTGTAATAACTTTTTGACAAATATATTTTGATGAATAAAACTTAAATATTTTAATTGTTTTTTCATGAATATGGTATTATTGAAATTTGAGAGTTTTAATTCATAATAAATTTGTTATCCTTATTTTTCAACTATATCATATAAGAGTTAGGGGTGATGCTTGATTGCTTCTTATATAAATATTTAGTGGATGTGGTTGACTTTTTCATTTAGAAATGCATTAAAATAATATTTTTTTTATTTTTTAAAAAATTATTTTTAACATCAAAATGATCTGAAAACACAAAAAAATATTAATTGGAAGTAAAGAAAAAAAATAAAAAAATTAATTTTTTTTAAAAACGCTTTTAAAATACAAAAACAAAGAAACTAAAAAAAATAAAAAAAATAAACTCCAGCATATAAAATAAAATAAAATAAAAATTGCATGGGATAGTTAATATAAGTATTAATTAATGATACAACAGCAGATGCGTCAATACAAAATCGACCTTCGATTACAAAAAAAAAAGAGAGAAAGAAACGATACAGAACACAAATTCTACCTTCTCTGAAAGTTGAGTCTTCCTATAAAATAAGCAAAAAGAGAAGCAGTGACAATGGGGAAGATTACTAGAACAACACCAACAACACTCAAAAAGCTGTGATGGAACCCAAAGTAATCCTCGACGAAATCAGAAAGAGCTCTGGCCTCGCCAAACACTGATATTTCTTCGTCTACATCTCCATATTGTGAGGTCAGCATGCCATTTAACGCCCAGGATGTGGGGCAAATATAATACAACCAAAGCCACCATTTTGGAATATGCTGCGTACGTTGCCAAGCACAAATTAAGAACCATAAGTGATCAGTCAGTTTTGTATTTCAATCCCCTCTTAGTTAGTTCACAGTACCATCTTGGTCAAGATCTTGATATATACGTGGTTTTCTTTTAATGATTGGCAGCATTTTATTAATTTCATTGAAATTATAAAACCTGAGAAATTAGATTTTGAAACGTAGCCATCTTTATCATGACAACATGCATATTTTTCTGTTCATGTGTCTTCATCAAATGCAAAGCTAAAAGGCATGCTTAGAGAAAATAAATAGTACTTAGATAGATACTATGGTAGTTAATGTTTGTCTGCGCAGGCAACCATGTTTCAGATTGCAATACATGTAAAAAGGCCCTCAGTAAGATAAATTGATGGTCGGAAAGCTTACCGGTTTTGGGACAACGAAGCCGGAGAAAAAGTTGAGCATTGTGTATGAAAATGAGGCTAAAATGGCAGCCACTTGAATGTTTGGTGTCAATGACACAAGCAGCATCCCTTGATAGTTGAAAAACAGCAATGTGCAGAACATGCTGTGGAAAGACCAGAATATCTTATAGGCAGACGACGAGTAACCAATCATAGGATATGTGATGATCAGATAAATGATTGATTGAGCGAGCAAGTATGGAACCTCAACTAGCACCTACAAACAAAATAATAATAACATGCATGAGTAATACAAAACAAAATAATAATAACATGCATGAATATCCAATTTTATTTTTTTTCCTTGATTTTATATGTTATTTTCGGATTTTCTATTAGTTTTCCATTTTATTTAGGGATTATGATTTTTCAATCTTATTAGGGTCAATTTCAGTCCTATTTAAAGACCTGTTAAACTTCTAGAGAGGCAAAACTTATCAGACTTATAAACCCTATTGCTATTTTTATACTTAGATGTCAGATATAACCTTCTTATTTCAGATTAACATCCAAAATGATCAAGCTTCTGGTGCAGGCATAGCTGATATTCCATCTTCCGTTTGATATCAAACATAACATGGCAAGTTAATTTGGTTCAGGTGTAAACTAGTTGAGATTCTAACAGGAACACCTAGGAACTGCCGGATATTTTACTTCAGTGATAAAATGCAACTGTTAGGGACTTCAACTTACAGGTATCCATGAGTTTTTACCAAATCATCACCAGTAAACTTACAAGCTAAAGTGAAAGAGAAGGATTGAGTATATCTAGTTCATAAGTAGAGACATGAAAGCTAGTTTAAATTTCTCCATGTACTTGACAGGAAAGTAAACAATCTAGTTTTCGGAAGAGATCTGAAACCTGAGCAAATGAATAGGCCCACGAAGAATACATCCCAGCAAATCTTTCCCGGTACAAAACAGTCCTCTCTGTTGTCACAAAAGGCAGGACTGAGGAGCAATTGTTTATGCCAAAGAATACAATGAGTGCGTACATTGAGCCGACTATATTGAACAAATCCTGCTCGTTTTTTCTACAAAATGAGAACTAAATTATCATGAAAATGCCTCTCCATAAAAGCACTGCCAGAAACTAAATGTCAAAGCATCTACGAAACATTTTATGAGCAACACATGACTTTTTTTTCCTGAAAAAACAGGATGAAGGAAAGAAAAACGTTTTATACAGGTTGTGAATTTTGTGGTTTGTAGAAACATCAATGCTTATTGACTTACATTTTCTTTCCTTGCTGCCAGTACAGCAGGCCAAATAGGGAAGCTCCAGAGGACATGAAAACAATGCGCACAAGGTTATAAGAAGGACTTCTCCAATAAGACAAGTTTTGTTTCCACAGGCATGCTTTGAGTTGCTCCCATCCATTTTGTGGAAAACGTGTAGGAAAATGCAGTTCTTTGGAACCAGGAGTTGGTGAACTCAATTGCTTGACCAAATCTTCATTCTCCCTGCAGTCAGAGGCGTAAGGTTATTATTCCTTATTAATATCAGTGCTATAGATCATCATGGTTTTTGTACTTACTGATACAAGGTAGACCCTTCATAAATTCGATCAAAATCTACACCAAGTTCAGCCTCTGCAGATTGAGAAGTAACTTCTAAAATCCATGTTGCAGGATTGTAATTGTCCTTAATCTTAGGCACACCAGGAATACTCTATCCAATGAAGTCAGGAAAATAGAATCAAGGTTGATGAAGAAGTCTGTCAGCAACTAGAATTACCTGAAAGACAATGACATCAAAAACAGAGGATTTCGCGACAACTAACCTCAAAGTACTCAATCACCCTGCTTGACCCCTGGCCTAATGGTCCAGAATAGATTATGCGTCCTCCGATTTTCATTAAAATCAACTGCAGTAGAGAGTACGATGTGTCAAAACCTCAATTATATGTATGCACTATGATCTAAGATATGGATATTAAAACCTTCATAGCTTTAGCTTTGCCATTTCGGCCATCGATGTCTTTGTGCAATGGCAGATGACTTGGCTTCAGGTGGTATGGGTAGACGGGTTCTATTCTTACCAAACCAATGGTGAAGAAGAGACAAGAGTATCAATGTTATCTTTACTTTATTTTTACCTCATCAAATGCCTCAAAGATATCAATACTTGGCTGATGGATGGTGCAAACTACTGTTCTTCCCGTTTCAACTATATTCTTTGCTGCTCTCATAACTATTGCAGCTGCTCTTGCATCTAAACCCGAAGTGGGTTCATCCATAAATATGATAGATGGATTGGCAACAAGTTCCACTGCTATAGTCAACCGCTTACGCTGCTCAGTTGATAAACCGCTAACTCCTGGCATGCCTACTAAAGAATCTTTGATCTCATCAAGCTCGATAATGTCAATAACTTCATTTACAAACTCCTGTAAAAAAAAAAAAAAGTTGATCATAAAAACTTGTAGGACAACCCAGTCTTAATGATTAAGGTCCAGGAACAAAACTATCAGTTCATCTTTTAAAGGGTATCATACAGTTTTAGTTCTCGCATTTATCTCAGGTGGGAGCCTCAACCAAGCAGAGTATACCAGAGATTCTTCTACAGTAATTTGTGGGGAATGAATGTCGGTTTGCTCACAGTAACCTGATATTCTAGCAAATGAATCCTGAACCTTTAGATACCCGCCAATTCTAATCTCTCCCTCAATGGTACCACCAGTTTTCCTTCCAGAAAGAACATCCATAAGAGTTGTTTTCCCTGCTCCACTAACACCCATCAATGCCGTGAGGATGCCAGGTTTGAATGCACCAGTAATATCAGAAAGAAGCTGAAGCTTCTTCTGTTGATTACCACGTTTTCGCATTTCCTGAGACAAGTATAACAACATTTTTTAGACAAAGAAACTGCATTTTATGACTGTCGAGAATTATCTTGGTTACCAGTGGCGTATCAACGTAGTACTGAACATCCGTAAATGTCATAGTAAGGGGCTCAAAAGGCAAAACCATCCTTCCTGCAAAAATTATTGATTGCAACACTTGTAAAGATGTGGAGATATCTCTCTATCACTCTATGGCCAATGTAGATTACCATGAAACAGTCTACAAAGACAAAAGCTTCTGTACAAATGCTAAATGTCAAAATTGATGAGAGAAGGAAGAAAACAAGCACACCTTTTTTGGTTTCTGTACTAGATTTAGCAGGAGCAGCAGTGAGGGTCATGTCCTTATCAAAAAAATCACGGTCATTTATTTTTCCTTGCAGCTGATTGTACTTTTCACGAGAAATAATTGCACGAGAGTTTCCTGGGGCTGAATGAGGATCGATGTATTTGGTTAGCATGGATGCATCTACATATATATTATAAAGAAAACGCACGAAGGAGTGGAAGATGGACTCACGTTTTAAGAAGGTTAAAGCCATTGTGAAACCGATATTGAGAAGCACTGTCATCCCAATCAATGCACCAACTGATATCCAGTAAAAGTAGCCATGAAAATTTAATCCACGGCTTTCTAGTGTTTGTTGTCCGAGGGATGTGTAACCAGAGACAACCTGAGTTTAAAGTCGAAGAGTAAAAATCAACTTCACTACATGGATGTCCGGGTCCTTTTGTTTGTGCGGCCAACAGCATGGTTAGCCTCACAAAAAGCATCAAAATATGCTTCACGTACGGGTATGTTTGTTTTTGCTTTTGCTATGGGATATAACCCTTCACATAAGAAACACAAGAGTAAAAGCAGCAAATTCATGTTTTTGCTGCTGTGTTTTCGCTTTCCATTGAAAGCAAAAAACACAGTAGCAAAAACAAACATACACCCAGCAGGCTGCACAAACAACACACTAAAAATAACTCATTTTTGCAACTGCAGAATAATAGGAATCTCACACACCATCTGGATCACCTAATCAGATATTAAATATCTCAACAGAGTTGATTTATACCCAGTAGGAATATTAGATTCTATTTCCAAAAAGAATTTCTTCCAAATTACTACTTATAAACCAGAAAAAAAAACCCGACTGAATTTTAGCCTTGGTGTCCAAAGAGTGCCTACATAAGGCTGAATACTTGAATAGTACCTTTTCCCACCGAGGAGCAAGAAACTCATTGACAGTCAAACCTATCTCACCATATGTTAATGGAGAAATCCAAAATCCCCATGCCAACCAAACAGGCATTGCGGCTGCAACAGCACAAACTATTAAGGAAAATCATTTGAACAATATCACAGGATTATGAGGAGCAGTATGAAATCTCACGTTTTGCAATTACGAAGCCACCAAATACTAAAGCAACTAATATAGCGAGAGAACCAGCTGCCGTTGAAGCTACCACAGTTTGGAAGACAGATGCAACAAACCGAAACATGGATGTTGATGTCAAGTGTACCAGAAAGAGTAGAAGGAACTGGCGGAGAAACCTAAGAAACACAACTACTCAGCAGATGAATAAAGAAATTCATGGCATCCAAAGTTCCTAAATAAAGAGTAGCCATAGTAACTGAAGTAGTTGAGACATTAGCTGGTTAACCTCAGCCAGAACGAATCTATAGCTTTCTCAACCTCCAGAAAACAGTAATAGCTCTTCTATGCATCCTATGAATGATATGTACTATAAAAACTTCTTAGTGGGTTCACATATACTCTCCCCAAGTTACTGGTTTTGCCTCATCATGGAAAAAGTGTTTGAACTGACAATAATATCACTTTTTCGCAGCCAGAGAGCAGGTTCGTAAGTTGTTTTTTCATGCAGTATCAGGTATAGCCACATACCCACTCTTTTGCATCATATTTACCAGTAAGTTTAACTTTTAGGTGCTTAATTTTTGAACCCCCCATCTAGAGCTCACCTTCCGAACTCAGGGCTGTAGCCGATGACGTAGTAAGTAAGAGCTGTCCAAACAAAAGCTTCCAAGAGTGAAACTGGAACTTTAAGGATAGCAGAAGGGATCGCATAAGCCCAAGCAGGATAAAAACATAGCTCTCTGTGTTTATAAAAAACTGCAAGTCGAGAGACAGTCATCTGCAGCTCTGGAAATCCATCTACAAGTAAGATAAGCAGTCCATAGAACAAAGCACCCATGTAATAGCTTGCATGGATCGCATCAATAGCCATTCTTGTGCGCAGTAAGACAGTCATTGTTATTGAAGCAATGATAAATAGCTGTGCAAAGAAAGCAGGGATGTTTTCCGATAAGCTGGCTGGTTTTTTACAAGTAAAAGCTAAAAGATTTGCAGATGATGGGTATAATGAAAGATACCTGTGTAGTTTTGAATACATATATAAAAGAATTCCTTTTCATTAGAAGAAATTCTCTTACACTGCAAGCTTTAAACATTTCCCATTTTGTTAATGAGTAGCTTGTAAAGGATAAAGCACTCTTGTGGTTTTTAGACTTATCAAATGTCTTCGAGATCTCTTCCTCTAGATTCTTGCCAAGCTGACTTTCTTTGAATTTTTTAACAAACTGGTCAACTGAAACATAATTGTATGGTTCTTCAGTAAGGAACCAATATTGTCCTTGATCTTTTCTGGAAATAACCTGGAGCAGAGCGAAGGAGTAACACAAGTCAACTTTAAAATGAAATATAAATGGAGAGACAAACAGAAGCTTGAAGACCCACCTCTTGAAGGAAGTCTGCAACACCTTTTCTTTCAGGGCATCTAAACCCACAGTCCTCAAAGAATTTGCAAATACTAGAACGTGGGCCGTGATACACAATCTTCCCTTCTGTCATTAGAATGATGTCATCAAAGAGATCAAAGGTCTCTGGTGCTGGTTGAAGTAATGAAATCAACACAGTAGCATCCATAATATGAGACAAATGTTGTAGACAAGATATAATTTGTAAAGTGGTTGAGCTGTCTAAGCCATTTGATATTTCATCCATGAAGAGTGCTCTTGTTGGCCCGACAATCATCTCCCCTGTAACACAAAGGGAAAAAATTCACAGGCATCAAATGAAGTTCAGCATCTTGAAGATTGAGGAACACATATTCTCTGAAGTATCAGTTCTTATCTCAAGCATAAAATACCTGTAGTCAGCCGTTTCTTCTGACCTCCTGAGATACCTCTTCTCATGGCATCGCCAACCATTGTGTCGGCACAAATATCAAATCCTAGAATCTGAAAGAAAGGGTAGGATGAAAAATATTGTAAAACAATAGGATGGTTGGACAATAAGCAAATAGAATGTAAGACTTCAGCCCTGTGGAATAAACCTAGTAAATTACCTTCAATATGTAATCTGTCTGAAGGTTACTTTTCAATCCCTCTACTGATATTGCCTGACCACAAAAATAAAGTAAATAAATTCTTCCAAAACATGTAAGCGAACCTTCTGAATATCCAAAACATGGGATCCACCATGTCTACCTTCATGTAGGCATCCACATCAGAATCTGGAAGTATTCCTGCCTGCTTCTCCCTTCTACTGACTTCCATCATGATCTCTTTCATGAAAGGACAACAAATAACATAAGGTTTGCCAGGAAAATGAGAAGGTACTCTAAAGAATCACGTTGAGAGTTTGATTTCAATTAAAAGAAAAATTCACCACTTGTGTCTATAAGGAATTCTTACCAGCTCGGCTTCCTGCTCCCTGACACCGTGCTGAAAAATCAATTGTTTCTCTCACTGTCATCTCTGGAATATGCAGATCATATTGGCTTACATATGCTGAGGATTTCTGAGGAACAAACTCTTCCAATTTGTGACCATTGTAAGACATTTCCCCAGCAACCTTTATAAGAAGGTATGGATCAGTGAGTAACTTAAAGCTGAGCCGATCCCATTTCCACATAACAATTTTAATTGTGGAGAAATTTGAGAGATTCAGGCAGCATTTCAAGCAGAAATCTCACAAATATAGTCAAGTATGATGCATTTCAGAGTTTAGTGAATATATTAATATGTTCATGGATTCAGTAAAATAAATTTCAAGTGAATCAAATCTCTACAAACACCAGAGTCGTTTAGACAATAAGGTACACGACTAACTTCCAAAAATTTCTAAACATTTCCTGGAATTCCCCATTACTGTTCTTTAACTCTATTGAAAATTATTTTTCTCTTATTTGTGTCATAGAAGCAATAAAACCTTCAGAGAATGGCTCAGTTTCCCAGAGAGAGCCAACAACATAGTAGTTTTTCCACATCCTGGAGGACCGAGCAATAAAGTCATCCTGCAAAAAAAACGTATACAGCAAGTGAACTTGAAGTCATCATGTCGGATTCAGTACATTTCTTGTTTCCAACATAAGTAATGGAGCATATGAGCAAACACACATTGATACAACCCCTGTGAAGGCTAGAAAGTTGCTTATTAGAATATACGACCTCATTACTTAGTTCCCTTAGGACTCATACGAATACTCTTTCCCAAATTAAACTATAGACTTTTTTTAATCTCAAAGAGAAATCTTCAGTTTAGCTAGCCATTACTACTTGTGTCTTTTTCAAGAGAACCGAGCGAATAAATGGTGAATCAGAACAGCAATTTTGTCAGTGGCCATCGCTATGCTGCTGGTTTAGCATGTGGGAAGGAATGAGATTGAGGGCTCAAGTGCTCCTGTTCTACTACTAATTGAACATAGTAAATCCCAGCTATTTGAAGGCTACCTTCCTGGCTTAATAACGCCACTGACATCTTTTATGATGCTTATCTTGGTTCGTTGTTTCGAACATGACAGATTGGCAATCCCCTGTCACAAACAGAAATGGTTTAGCTTTTAGCAGTTTATAAATGGAAAAGTAATGCAAAAGCATCCCTAATAAATCAGAAATTTACATGGAGAAATGAAGACGAGATAAATGGTGCCAAACGAGTATCAAGAGAGTTGAAAAGGTTCGGAACAAGCTCAGATTTCAGGATTATCTTTAAGGGAAAAACTGCACTAATTACGAGCAAAAAACCAGGCATCCATATATCCCTAAAAAGCTATATGTCTCTTGTTTTCAACACATCAAACGGTGCAGGATTTGGAGCTTCCTAGCAAGAGTTATGGTCATTGTTCTGACAAGTGCGCAGGCTGATAAACCAATCTGCAGATTGAAAAATCCTGCTGCCGTATTTTGCAACATGCAAGACTGCCCTCTTTTTGTCAATTAACATTCAATGGAGCTTTGACAATCTTACCTCCAACTCTCTTTACATGTCAGTAGCCTTATTAGTCAATAAAAACAGCAACATAGGCTAACTAGAGAGGCTGGACATGGTGACAGAATTTGTGTTGAAGCATCTGCCCCTTGGATTTCATTTCTGCCTTCTACTTTAGCTAGATGAAAAACTTGTCTAGGTTTAGAATTTCTTGTTTGCTGTTTTCCTAGCTTGGAGGGTTTGTTTCAAGTATAAATAATTGTGTTTCATCAATTTAGAATATTAAAACCAAGCTAGCTGAGCTAGTTAAGTGTGTTTCAACACTCACAGACTTGCTCCACCTTGCATTGAAGAAAAAAGACAATCGTTTCAAGTTAAAATTTTGCAATTTTCATGTTGTAAAAGATGATCCAAAGGTTAATAGAAGAACACTTGGAGAACTTCTTCCTCTTACATGCAGATACTTACAGAGAGAATGCTCTTGGCAGTGTTCCATAGAGTGGGGAGAGGCTTTCCCTGAACTATCTCGCATTCTGATTCAACACACAGATTTTTGTATCTCACTTCCACAGTGGGCAACTGCACACCAACTCTGAAAAACATAATTATAACTAGATCAATAAAATGATTAGATTTAATATCTGAGAGGCATCTATTGATCATAGTACATATGTGGAAAATATACATTAAACATGAAGGAATTGAAGTTAATATGTGCACGTAGAGTCTAATATTTCAAGGAATTCTATCAGTTCGGTACTCAGCACAGCAACGTTTCCAATTGTACTTTAATATGTATGACTAGACTGTCAGCACACATTTCAAAAAGGGCAAGTAGAAAGGTAATTACTTGTCAATTCTTTTCCTAAGTTTATGCAACAATCGGAGGTTATCATTTTCAATGTGTTTGATGAGCTTCTCAATGAACATATGCCGTTCTTGAGCTCCAAGTTTGGCAACATTAATAATTCTCTTCCCCCCCTTTACATCTCCATTTCCAGCGGTGCCATCTTGCTCCTCAAATAAAGCAGTGGTAATCCGTTCAAAGGTTGGTAATCTCTCGACATCAACCCATTGTGACACATCTTCATCATCAGCATCCCTACCATGCTCAGACTTCACAGTTGAAACGCTACGAAAACTCGACACATGACTCCTGAATGAGGTCCTTATGCTTCTTCCAATCTCTGCTAACTCAATCCGAAATGACTCTATCTCATCAGGGCCAGCCAGCTGAGCCATTGTCAGATAAACAGAAAGACTTGAAGAGTTATATGTATATATAAAAAATAATGCAAAGATTCATGTCGATGAAGTAATGGAATGCGTCGTAGATTCATGCTGCTGCTGCAGAAAGTCGTAGCTATTATTCACGCTGTTTGTAGACATAAAATAAGAGTTGATGTTTAACTCATGCTTGCTGGGCTGCCAGATTCTTGCACATTGGTTTTATAAAGCTGTATAGGACAAGGTGAAATCAGCAGATATTATTAAATACAAGACATCAAGTTCCATTCAGCTAATATTATAATTATAAGCATGAACAAGCATCCAAACTCTCATATGTACAGAGATTGATGCCATTGACTTTGTTTATTAACACACACACATACACACATCTATATGGGATGTTTACATTTTTTTTATTATCTCATGTTACAGAATTCAAAATGAAATTACTTTAATACCAAGATCAGTTCAAGAACAAGGAAGACTATTGATAAGATAAGGTTAAGAGCAGTCATAACATCGGCCCTGTCATTTTCATACATAACATGAAGGGCCATGCATGATGACAGAATTAAATACAACCCAGCTAGAGTGGCCTGCACAAGAGTATAAAAAAAACTAAAGTAGGCAAAAGTCAAATTGTAGTCCGTTTGAAGGTTATTATAAGATCGACTCCAGGCTCAAATTAAGTAGGTTGGATTGGCAGGACAATTCAAACTTTGACTTTTAAAAAACAAAAATGACATCATTTTTTTTTAAAAAAAGAAAGAAATCGATTTCTTTCATTGACTCAACTCGGGTCGGTAGGGCACCTGGTTGACCTATGATCAGATTGCACTGGGTCTTTCCCTTAACTGATATTCCCTGCCATTAGAAGTTTCAGTTCTGGTTAGGCCAATATATATAGAACATCACAGGTAGGGCAGGAGCTTATGCGAGGAAAAACTTTTCTAGAGTAGCAAGGATAGGTTTGGGAGAACAAAACAAGTAAATACGTAATGTAATATTATAGGAGGAGATGGTGGCCATTTTTATGCTTCTGTTACATTACATTATGCTCGAATACATTTATAATTCCAGCATCTCGTTATTTAATTTCAGAGACAAGTGAAAAACACCCCACACATGTTAGAAGTACATGGACAGAACCACAGCTGATTAATAATGCCGCTGGCATCTCTTAGGATGCTTTTCTTGGCTCTTCGTCTCAAACAAGACAGATTGACAAACCCTTTCACAAACAAAAAGCTTCAATGTTGAAAAACAAACAAAAAATCCACTTGATTATGTTCTACTTAGTCTCACTATTGTTTGCAAGTAATTACAGAAAACATGCTTTTGCCAGTTCTCCACAGAGCAGGGAAAGGCTTGCCATGAACCACCTCACATTCTGCTTCAACTCGAAAACTTTTGCATCGGGATATGTAACATCAAGTATAAATTTAAAAAGAAGTCTGAATTGCAAGTCAAATGTGTTTTTTGACAAATAAGGTCTTAACTTTTAGTCTCATTCTCTACTCTTTTTTTCTTCTTTTTTTTTTGGCATCAAGATTGCTACTGCTCCATAGGGTCTATTAATTCTCTTGCAGGAGAAATATGCAATGGATCTTCTTTCTCGGGCTTCTAGGACAGATTCTAAGCCAGTTCAAACACCCACAAATACATGGTAACCCGCTAATCCTCTTGATAAATACTCTTATTTGTTTTTTATTATAAGAAAAATAATGAATTCTATTTCATTCAGTTTCTGCAATGCAACAGTCTTCCTTCAGAATTGGAAGTTCTTGCTATTTGAGTTCAAGAACTCTACTGCGATTGTCTTAACTTACAAGTTGAGATGGGCTTGATGATGCTAAATTGATTTTATATGTGTATTATTTTTTTCTAATTCCCTCACCATGTCTTTGTTTAAGATTTTGTTTTTGTTTCAACTTGAATAATCATAATTAATTTTTTTTCTTGACTTTTTAAGTTTATATTTTAACATTAACATTTAAAAAAAATTGAATTCTTATAAAATATATCAAATTAATGTTAGAGATGCATCATTAGTCTTAGAGAATAATATAAATCATATCTTGTGACCTCATCTAACAGCTTAAACTATTGAGTTGAGATGGTTCTTAGACAGGTATCAGAGTCTTGATGATGAAGCGGTCACGAGTTTAAATCTCATCATCCCTATTTATTTGATAAAAACTAAGCACAAAGTAGTATAGGTTCATGCAAGTTTAAAGCTTAAAAATCTTTTACTTGAGAGGATATATTAGAGAATAATATAAATCAGAACTTGGAATCTCACTTAACAACTTAAACTATTGGATTGCGATGATTATTTGACAATTAGAATCATAGTTTTACGAGTTGAGAGAGTCAACAGATTAATAGTTAGGTTTTTATCAGGTCAACCTGAATCTATTACCAGGTCAGTTGGGTTTTTTTTTTGTTTTTATTAATTTTATTTAATCTGGGTTTCGATTCGATGTACTAGACCAATCTGAATTTTAAAACTTAGGATCATATGAGAAAGAAATTTAATTTTGATTGACGGAAATCGAAAACAATACATACTGTTTAATAATATATATATATATATATATCATTACAGTGGAAGGTTGGACTTTATAATATTTAATATTTCATATACTACGAGCTAGGTGACAAAGATAAAAGAGCAACAAAAACTGAGAGCAGTGCTAAAAAGGGCTTCTTCGATACCTGCCCTGACCCCGTCGTAGTTTGCAGCATTGGATCCCTGTTAGTGTCGATGCACGCTTGGATATTATGGCTCTAACTTTGATACATACAGCTAAAAGCCGACACCACAGAATCTCTACCTTATACTTTAATATCATAAGACTATCCTATTCCCTGTAGCATCAAATCAATGACATTTATTCACTGAAAATGATAAGGTAACATAAGAACAAAATTAATTTTATTATCTCTTTAATTCGAGTTTGATCAAATTAATTTAAATAATTGAAATAAAAAAAATATTTTTATTTAATTTAATTTAAAATTTATGTCGAGAATCGAGTCAGCAGATAAATTAACACTCTTGTAGAGGGCTTGTTTAATAATGCTTAACAAACCATGATTTTATCTGAAAATCATAACATTGATTTTGTTACTCTTTTATCATTGTTATTGTTAGAATATTGACATGTAAATTGACAAGATAAAAAATAAAAGACAAGATAAAATGAAAAATAACACATAAAAATTTATATGGTTCATTTAAATTAAGCTATGTTCACGGATAAGTATAAAAAAAATAAAAAAATCATAAATGATTATGTGTGAATAATTGATTAAATCATCAAAGTTTTTAAGCGGAAGGATATGAAGGCAGCAATCTAAGTCAACAATGCTGGGAAAAGGTGAATCCAAGCCATCTAAATACATAATTGGCAATATTTCAACAGTTACCTCGTAGTTTTACTAAAAGAGTAATGATATGCTAAACATTCAGGGGAAAAAAAATTCTTCAAGAATGCCTCATTAATTGAAGTTATTGGTTGATGCACTTGATTTTCTTCTTGAAGGCCTTTCATGCCTGTAAATGTTCTTCGTTTCCAGAGGCAAGGCACAAGAATAGCTCCTCTGTGCTTGTTAACAAGAAGCTGTTGCAGATCAATTTGGTGGTCCGAGGGCTGTCGACAATTTAGAAGACGAAGAAAATCGATTTCAGCAGACATCATTAGCTAGCTAGCTAGCTAGCTAAATTAATGAAGAGTGTGTCGCATTTGGCTTCAACAATGAAGTTGGAAATTTGAGTTCTTAAATACATCTTTGACTAAATTTAATGCTCAAGACATCTCTCCATCAAACCAATAATGCTATGTATTTTTCAAGGAGCAGCAGCAGCAGTACTGATCATGCACGCAGTATTTAATAAATGTAGTGCGTTAGACCATCAAAGGCTGCTAAAAGACTACTGATGTAGATTTTGTTTAATCCTCTTAACATCTAAGAGGGATAGGGTTATTCTGATGAAAGTACTGATCATGAATGATACACAAGTAATATCCTCATCTTGAATTCTCTCTTGATTCTTCAACTAACTCCAGTTCTAACATCTTCAATATGGCCAGGCTTGTTGTTTTTTTAAAGTAAATTGTTGTTTAGTCCTTCAAGTTTCAATGCAATTATAACTTAGTCCTTCATGTTTGAAAGTCTCGTGTCTCAATTCTATTATTAAACATTTGCTCAACAATTTAAATTCATAGATAAAAATCAGTGTTAATTAAAAAGGCCACGTTCGGTTGGTCAACAGCGAGAGTCAGAAGACTAATTTATAAGGATTATGTTACAACTAAATTAAACAGTCAGGGACTAAAAGATAATTCACCCCTTTTCTTACCCTGCAAATATTGGCTTTACCTTAACCACCTGGTAAGATCATTAGTTGAAGGAGGATATACCCCATCATCGATGCTGTCTGTGTGAAAAGAAGACATGTTAGACCTTTGCTCCATTACCATATTAGCTCCATGAATGCCCTTCAAACTTGGACTCCTCAGGCTATAATCGTTAACCATGTTACCCCCATTGCTAGTTGCCAGGTCAGGTACTGGGAAAGACAGGCGTTTTCTGGCTGAACCTGACTTTTCTCTTTCTGGGGTTGAAGCTCTCTGCCTTGGTGCACTTTGTGATCGAATTCTAGCCTTGGCAGATGCAGTGGCAACCATGTAGTTAGGCATTGAAGCAGAAGAAGGATTGGTTGCTTCCATCACATGGTTTCTGCCTTCTCCTAGGCAGCGAGGGCTAGCTGAATGGACTTGAAGAAGTGCTCTTGTTTTGGAAAGGGATGGTGTGACTGGTTGTGAGAGAGTGTTGTGGTTTTTTTGAAGAGGAGAGGCAACTGAATATGAACTAGGCCTGTGCTGTTGGTAGTGATATTGATGATTGAATTTATGAGCATTTGGGGTAGAGTAGGAGTAAGGTCTAGAGGTGTCCCTTTCAACAGTTTTGACAGGGTCCCTACTGGGATATAATTGATCACACAATGCACCTCTCCCTCTTCTCTCCCATTCCTTCCTGGTTCTCCACCTGTCTAGCCATCTGGGATTCTCTTCTACCTCTCCTTCACTTGCATATGAGTCTCTTCCAGGTTTCCATATCTAACAAAGCAGGAGTTTGCGTCAAATGTTTGCTGGCTTGGTATTAATTTCCAGCCAAAATAGAAGGTGATAAATCAAATGGCAAGGGATGTGATCAAAAACCTGTTGAGAGAAAGCACAAGCAAGGGCCTTTTCACGTTTCAAGGCGACTACTTCCTTTGTTTCCTGTAACATTTCCTGTATTTCCTCTAATGTTTTAGGCTTGTAATTATTGCAATGAACCCAGTCATCAGCAGTGCTGCTGGCATCCCTACACTGCAGCATACATTGTTAAGGATTAACCAAATCAAAGCCGAGGCCGAAGCATAACACATTATCCGTAACAAAATTTATTACAGTAGATTTCCTCTCAGCAAGATTTGAACCCCACAAGCTATTCTGATCACTGGAGATGGAGTTTGTGCTGCCTTCATAGGAATCAAGCACCCGAGATTGCACCCTCACCATAGCTTGCATGCACTGAAGAATCCTATTTGCTCTCTTTCTAACATTATGGCCTCTCACTAAGGCTTGCATCTTTACCAGCCCCTTCAGTGCTCTAAGAGCTCTCCTTGCCTTCAAAATAACACAAACATTAGTTAGTCAAAAAGTCCTTGAGATATGTAATTTCTCTTTACTCTCTTTGTAATCACTTACCAGATATCCTCTAAAAGCTTTTTGTATAGCAATGGCAGCAAAATGTTGTTTAGCAAGAAGGGAAGGCCTGGTGAGTCTAACAACCTCAACAGCTGCTTGAGCTGTAGCAACTGCTGCTTGTGCCGCTGCTGTCGTGGC
>Ga0325404_1002796_pt1 | contig 18655 bp, 5 predicted proteins | sample PopdelMetagenome_18_FD_205664 | JGI IMG/M metagenome (GOLD analysis project Ga0325404, IMG submission 205664) | Populus deltoides microbial communities from Bellville, Georgia, United States - Xylem-Control-R1 | ecosystem: Host-associated > Plants > Phyllosphere > Stem > Wood/Secondary xylem... | reverse complement strand
TCAAAAAAATTAATAAAATAATATCATAATATTTTGTGTGCAATTAAAGGTTAAAAAAATTAATTGATGTGATAAAATCATGTCATAAATCTATTAAAAACTACAAAATAAAAATTTTATTTTCATTGGATATTCATGAGCACTTTATATATATATATATATATATATATATATATATATATATATATATATAATAATTAAGAAAAAAAAAGAAAAAAAATTGTTAATGTTTTTATAAAAATCTATAATATTATTTAAAAACTATGTCAAAATTAAATAATAATTTAAAGTGCATTTCAATCAAAATCTAAAAAAATAATAGAGAAACAAAATATCATAGAAAGAGATAAAATGCCTGGCAATATGAGATTAGTCCAACGAATCTATCTTAACAATAAGAAGGCCTAGCACATTGGGACCTTCAAGGCCAGGGCCACGTATATAGCATTCTTTTTTTTTCATTTAAAGGTAAATGACATGTTGTTTGCCTTAAAAAAACATATGAGGTGTTTTCTATAGTAGTAGATGATGCAACGTCGCCTAATTCAGGGATCCTAAGTTTTTTATAACCAAAAACTCAAATTTCAAACTATTTTAACCTAAAAAGATGTAATAAGCATCCTAATCATATTAGTTAATCAATTTTTAACCTTAAAACACTCATTAATCGATCAAAAAATAAAAAATTAAACTAAATAGAAATTATTCTCTAACCTCGATCTATTTTTTCCAGCGAGATAGAAGCTCAAAAACATCTCAATGACTTTCCTATTGCTAAAGGGAACCTATTAACATTAAAATAAGCTTTTTTATTAGTTGAATGTAGACAACCGACAACTTTCTCTTGATCTCCAGACTAACATGTGAATAAACTAATATTTTAAATCAAAATATAAAATTTACTCATTCAAATTGATGTATTCCCAAAAAATAAAAATTAAAAGATGACCGAGAAGAATTCAAATGAGCATTAAAAAAAAATATTTTCCTTTTAAAAAAATCCAACACTTGTCCAATAAACACAAGTTTTTAAAGAATAAGGATGGAAGTAGTACCAAGCTTAGCTAGTTTAAATGTTTGATAACTACAATCCAAAAACAGCAAGACTCTTTTCAATCCGTGAGTCAACAGAACCTGAAAAAAGAGCATAAAATCCAACATATCAAAGTGCTTGAACCAGTGCCGGGCCAAGCACCAGAAGAAAAATCAATCCAACGCTCAACAGAAAGCAATGCCAGACTACACGCACAACATGCATAATCACTGAAGTTGTTTTGAAGAAAAAAATGGAGGAATTGTCATCTGAAAGATTTCCAAATGTATATAGATCCACGTCCTTGGATTCCATGCAGTAATGGTTTCCTATTAGCATCCCCTAAACAAAAACCCTACACCCAAAACACAGTTAAGATCAACACCCTTTTTTATTTCCATTGTATTATATTCCAAAACAAAATGGTAAATGTATATATTGAAGGGCATGTATAGTGTACTGAGGTTCATTTTCATGGAGTGCATGATGAATTTGTTTCAGTTCTCTCCCTCTGAACTGGACATTAGATCAGTTGGGATGGTAGGTCACCTTGCAAGCGTCCTCTCTTTATTTTCAATTTTCTTCAAAGCTCTAATATTCATCTATCTCGATGCCTTTTTTAAAGATTGAAGGAAAGATCGAAGGAGTTAGCTGTTCTTCCAGTCATGCAATTTTTTTTATCCCATGAAATATTGTTTGCTACACCACCTATAATTAAGAACCTAGTATGCAATCTTCTTAGGAGTGTAAACTCTCACCCTCTAAGCACTCTTTGAAAATGACATAGTGAATTATTTTCAAAGTACAATGTGATAAAAAAAACAAATATTTTCTTGTTTGTTTCAATTGCAATGGCCTCGAAAGCAAAAGATCCTAGAAGTATAGTGCACAAATCATTTCTTCAATCCACAACCAATGAAAAACAAAACACAACACTGGTCTGTTTATTTGTTCTTTGCACGAAGCTCTTCATCTACATAGCCATATATGGTAACAAACGAAGCTAGAGATTAAGAAAGAAATGACAAAAAATTAAGAAAAACAAACCAGGAAAGTGATTGTAGAGAGAGAACAACACTTGGGGAGACCATTTTCTGTCAATAGACAAACTGCAAAAGCAAAACAGCAATGAGATGAGCAGCCTCAAGAACGGTAAAGACATGAAAGAACAAAAAAACACATATAAGAAAAAGCAGAAGTACAAAAACAATCTCTAGGTTCTCGAGCCTGGATTTTTCTTAATTTTAATTTCTTAGGAAAAAAAAAAACCAGGACCTGAGCTGAATGGCCGGGAGGGTGCCTCTCAAAGGAACCCAAAAATGGTTATAGCACACCCAAAATCAAGCAAAATCAGTGAGAGTGCCTATAAAACATTGACAAATAGAGCTTGTAATAAAAAAAAAATGACAAGAAGTGTGCAGCCTAGCCATACAGGAAAAGACCCCACACCATGTATAAAATAAACAACAACAAACAGTGAAAAAAAAGATGAGACAAAGAGTTGTTGGGGGAAAAGAACGTATTTGGTTCAATGAGAATGAGCTGTTTACAATTTCTTGAGAGAACAACTAACTTGCAACACCAATGAAACTTGCAACACCAATGAAACACCTTCTAGGCAAAAACAAATATTTATCCTTACATCATCCCATTTTATATTTTAAATTTTCACTGAAATCTCTATGAAATCACCTTTATATTTTAAACATTCCCAAGTATCATCATTAATTGATCTCATATCAATAACAATATCTATATGCATATACTTGATGGTCAAATCAATCCAGTATTCTTTTTAATACCAATAAAATCTAGTATCCTTACATGGATACATATTAATTTGAAATTTCCAACTTGAAAGTTAATCAATCTAGTATTCTTTTCTAAATACCAATGAAATCTAGTATCCTCGTATGGATACTCATTTATTTGGCATTCCCAACTTGAAAGCCAATAGATTCAGTATTCTCTTTTGAATACCAATAAAACCAAGTATTTTCATATGAATACTTATTTATCTGACATTCCCAACTTGAAAGCCAATAAATCTAGTATTCTCTTTTGAAAACTAAGTCTTCTGATAATCCTTTTTTGGATACCAATTATATTACATGTTAAATCATCCAAATTTTTCCCATCATAATCACAAACAAATACTATAATTAAACATTTAAGTAACTACAATTACTAACATCCAGAAAATTCAACTAACTCTATCTAAGATAAGTGTTTCATCTACCTATAGTTGTCTGGTGTACTACGGTTTTCACAGTCTACGATCCTCCAACAACCTCTCATGCGTAATCAAATCAAATTTATTTTAGGTTCATGAAATTTCTCTTTCCAAGCAATTCCATATGCTCTCTTTCTTTTTCTTTTTTTTTTCAATTAAATTATTCTCATCTATTTACTCTTTACTCAAGATTCCTTAGCTAAGATGTCCACATCATTTCTTCTTTTAATTAATTCAATCATTTCCCTTTCATATCATGGTAATGTGTATATCTTTCTAATATTCTCCTCTGTTAATTAATATATCATTCATTCATTGGAATTCATTTTGCTTGACTCTACATATTTTTTAACAAATTAAACTTTGATTTATTTATTACTTCCTTCTCCTCTAGACTGAAACTAGTCCATAATGGGGTGAGTCTCTTTTTTTTTTTCCTTTCAATTCCTCATATTTTTACTTATTTAAATCATCTAATCAATATAGTTCCACACAATTTACATAACAATTTAAACAATTTCTTTATAAGTTCTAAATCCTCGTTAAGGTTGAATGAAATTCTTGCCAAAACAAGGTATCCACTCAATTTTTTCTCTCCAATCTAATCTTTATCCAATTAATTTGTATTCTAATTAACACATATACACTCATAATTTCTCAAATCCAAGTCAAATAACCATAACATCTCACCTATTGATTCCTAATTAGAATTTAGTATACTCGCTCAACAATTTCTTTCAATTACTCATTTACCTATTAGTTTTTTTTTTTACATGTATATCAACATCAATCTATCACAATAAAACTAATTTAAACATTCAATCATTCTTCGTATTGTTCTTTCATGCAAAACTCATCGACACATCATTAGAAGTGCATGCAAATCATAAATCAAAACATCTTACTACTTATTCACAAGAAAAAATGAAGATCGAAAGCCCTATAATCAAGTTTTCTTTTATCTTCCCTTTTTTCCTCACAAACCCAACACCTTCACACTCCAAAGCCTCCAAAGGTTTCTTGATCCTAGAATAAATTCCTTTCAAACCCTTTTTAATCCCCTTCTCTTTATTATATAGTGTTTAATTTAATACAATCTAGGTGAAAAATCACACAAATCCTTCTCTTCCCGTCTTCACTCTTCTGGTTTCACTCTTCTAGTTAGTTTATTTATATCATGTAATTTTTTATTCACACAATAACCTCAAGTTCCTTAAATTCTCACTTTAAACCCCACTATTTTATCTCTTTATTTGATTCAACACCTCTATTATCATTTATTTTTACTCAATTTCACCCCTTTCTATTTTGTTCTATTTTATTCTATTTTCTTTCTTTTATTTTTTTTTTAATCTCTAAATCAATTTCTTTTTTTCATAGGTTAATCTCTACTCTTTCTTATCTAAAATATTTTTCTGACTTCATTAACATTTTTAATAAATTACTAATCCAATAAAATTTTAACCAAGGTTTTACAGGTGCATTAAATGCTCAATGATGACAATCATAAAAAGTTATGCACCAAACTCATGTAGAGATACAAAAACCCAAAACTCAGCCAACAATAGCATAGTCAAACATACAGCTTAATTGAGAAAACCTAGGTTGCGGAGAAGGCAGCCAAAATAAAAGGCAAACAATATATTTCAAAAGAATAAAAGAACCTAGCCAAAACTGACACAAAAAAATGCTACTGAATCTTGCACCAAAAAGAAAGAATGCTCAAAGGACTGTTTAATTCCACAATCGTATAAAAACCTAACCACATCCCATGATGAGAAACTAAAGCAAACCAACCTAGCATAATTGTACTATTAAAACCCAAACTAAGGCAGTAAAGCCTTATCTTATGATTATAAAATGAAAGTCAAAGCTACAGTAACTCAACTAGGCAAGCGAAGAAAAATAAATATTGCACCAACCCAACTACATCCCATGATGAAAACTTAAAAGAAGCCAAACCAAAGCCCAAATCAAGCCAGTCACACAACATCTCCCATAATAATTAAATGAATCCCAAGCCTGTAACAACCAAGCCAACCGTACAAAGCTGAAGAGACCTTGCACCCAAAAGATAAAACTTTCGAGGGACTATTTCCATCCACAATCGCATGAGTCTTGGTGAATAGGATTTTCGCTACATGTTTTAGCTTTTCTGTTAATTATATTATAACATTACAATAACAAAATAAATTAAAACAAAATGCCCTTTAACTATTAATTTTACTATGATTGAAGACATAATTGCATTGTGAATGGCTACAATATAGTTGTTTTAACCTCTCTTTTATTTTCCTTTTGTAATAGCTCCGTTCAGTCACTTTTTTTTTTAATTTGATCCTTCCATGTTATGTTCATCTAATTTAAAACCTGGTAATTACTTTCAGTTCATTTAGTGCATCATGATTACCATGTCATGGAAAGTCTCGGCTTCGAAATTGTTCTTGACTTTGTATAATTGATTTAGTTCTATTGGTTAAAAAGGTTAAAACAACAAGGACCGAAGTAAACTTAGAAATTAAGACACAACTCCTCTCTCTCTCTCTCTCTCTCTTTTAAATTTTCATAAGGCATATAAATTTACATTTTGACCCTTGAGTTTTTTAACATTTTTATCTTTGATTCCCATTTTTAGGATTTCCTGTTTTAGTCCTAAATTTTATTTATTTTATATTTTACTCTCTGAAATTTAAAAGGAGAGAGAGTCATCAGAACATGGGGGTAGCAAGAGAAAGTTATCAGTTGGTCAAATTTCAACAACAAGAAAAATTTATTTTGGTATCAATGGATTCCACTTGATGAGAAAAGTCAAATTAAGGTATTTTTTACCTTCCATGTCATCGAAAAAGGTAGATTAGGTCAAGAAAAAAAATATTGTGTTTAATTTTGAATTGTTTTACTAATTTATGGATATTATGAGGTTATAAATTGATTTATTGAGTTTCATAGGATGCTTGTTTGGCATTTTTAGGTGAAAGTATATAAGAAATTAAATTTTACATTAAAAAAATAACTTTGGCTTAACTTTCCAGCCACCTCTCTAGTGATCGAAATCTATGCCAACAAATAATGAATCATCTACTTTATTTTTAAAAAAATAGTGAGCAAGAGCAGATTGGGGTTTGAAGAAAAAGAAATACACAAGAAGGTCGAGGTGTCATTCATCCTTAAACATAAAAGAAAACCAAGTGCGTGTGGGCAGAAATTGGCTTTGTAACCATGTGGACACCAAGCCTTCTTTCTTTTAAGCCATGCACGTGAGTCCAATTTTTTTGGTCCAAGCACTTGGACTCTCTCTATTTTTTTTTAATAAAATTTTAATTGAAATGCACTATTAATAACATACTAAATATTATATTTAAATTATTAGTAAATGTTATCATAATTCTTAAATAATATAAAACCTTTATTTTTAATGATAACAATTTACATTTTAATTAGTATATACTTGATATGAAAAAATATTGATTATTAATATTTAAAGAAAATAACTTTTTTTATATATTTTTATAGATTTTAGCATGATTTTATCACATTAACTTCTTTTTTTTTTTTTTGTCTTCAATCATTTACAAGACGTTGAGATATTATGTTGATTCTTTTATGTTAAAACTTGTTTTTGAGATCATGGTGTTTTTATTAAAAACAAATACAATGCTTATGGTTAAAAAATTGTTAAAACATAAAAGATATACATTAATAAGAAAATAGAGTTTCAATTAAAGAAATATATTTTTTTTATACATATTTCAAATTATTTAAATTTTAAACAAACCTTCATTTTAATTGTTATTGCCTTATTTTTTTTTCTGAATTGTTTTTCTGTTTACTATTTTTTTAATTAGAGTGTGTTTGGTATTGTGGTAGTTGTTGTGATTGTGGTTTGAAAAAAGTTGTTTTAAAAAAAGTACTTTTAGTTGAGATTGGTTTGAAAAAATAGGTGTTTGGTTAAAACTGTAGTTGAAATTGAGGTTGAAGAAAAAATAATTTAATGTGTTTGGTTAAGAATGCTTTTGAATTTGAGGTTATAAAATAATTTAAAAAAATTATATTAATATTGATGGTTTTAAATTTAAATATTGTAGAATTAATTACTCCTATTACATCATGAAATAAAAAATACTTTTTATTATTTCATTAAATTATGTATAATTCCATTACGTACAAAATTCATCCGATAACAACTACAGTTTTCATAATTTTTTTAGCGTAGATAAAATATTATCAAGTATACAGTGTGAGTGAATTTAATTCACTTTATACTAGTGTGTTTTTTATAAAAAAAAAAGTTAAAAAACTTAACACACCGAAAAAAAAGAATTTCACATGAACAGTGAAATTCTCTTGCACTGTTCAGATGCTCCATTATTCAGTGAACAGTGGAGTATGCCTCCCTTGTTCACTGAACAGTGTATCATGGTTGAATTTCTTAGCCGTGCAAGAAAGCAGCAAATTTCTGCTTTTCATCTTCCTGCATTTCACACGCAATTTATGGTGGGACTCATGCACAGTAAGTAGCTTTTTTTTGTTAACCAAACGTTTGTTTAGTGTGTTTTTGACAAAATGCAAACTCTAACGCATAGCCAAACGGACTCTTAATGAACTATGTTGTTAATAAGAAAACATTTTATTGTTGAAAGTAAAAAATAAAATACATGAATCGAAAAAGAAAATTTCAATAAAAATAATAATAATTCATTTATCCTCTGTAATTTCATTTGCTATGAAGTTGAAATATTTTGTAAAATAATAGCCAAAATTATATAAATAATTTGGCTTCTAAACAAGACGAATATATATATATATATATATAACAAAGCCATAATTTTTAACAAACCAAAGTTTGAAATCCTTTCATAAGTAGAAAAAGGCATTTTTCAACAAAATAGGATGAAAAACAATTCAAATGGTTTTAGATATTTTGAACATGCATCATGCTAATAAACTAAACAAATTATATACATAGAATAAAGCCATAAGATTGTTGTCCAAAATTCACATATAAAAAGATAGTTAGAGAAATGAGCCTATTTGTTTAATTTATAATCATGCAAACATATAAAAAAGTATCATAATCATGCAACCATTATAAAAGTTAGCATGAATACTAAGCAAATACATAAATTTGTAAAACATATAAACATATAGGAAAAATAATCCTAGCATGCAAACTAAACAAGTATTAAAGTTAAACTTAACTATCTAGTAGGTGGCTCGGTGGTAAGAGCCTAGGACCAAGGGGTTTGCTCCCCCTGTGGTCTCAGGTTCAAGCCCTGTGATTGCTAATATGATGGCCATTGGAGGCTTACATGGTCATTAACTTCAAAGCCCGTGGGATTAGTCGAGGTGCGCGTAAGTTAGCCTGAACACCTATGTTAATAAAAAAAAGTTAAACTTAAACTAAATTAGTTTAAAATACTTACTTGTTGAAGTCTTTAGAAGATATCCAATATAAAATTTTATTGTTATCAATGATTAATCATTTGTCCTTAAGGTTTTATTTCTCTTCACTTAATGCAAAAGGTGTTTCTTTAGTAAGCCTCTCACGATTCTAACTCCGCCTCCTTGTTTAAGTTTAGGTTTAAACAAGATCTAATGAATTCAAAAGAATAATACTCAATATCACTCTAGAAAGACCGAACCTAAACTCTAGAGTGGAGAGAATGAATAGAAGAACAAGACTTAGGAAAAACAACAACAAAGAGGGAAAAGAACTCAAGAATTTATTTCATCCCCTTTCCACTCATCCAAGACTTCTATTTATAGAACATTAATACTTATAATTTAGGAATGTTTATTTATTATAATGAATGTTTATAGTTTATGAATTACTTATAATTCATGAATGTTCATAGTTCATGAAACAATTCATGAATGTTCAAATTCATGAAATATATTCATGAATATCCATTTAAATATGTTCATGAGTTACTCATATGAATGTTCAAATTCATGAAATATATTCATTCAAAACTAATGAATGTTTATAGTTCATAAATAATTATTCATGAATTCATATTACTTAATTAATATATTGGTTCATTTACAAGATATTTTAGGGATTTAAAAGGAATTATTAATGAAACAAGGATTTAATAGTAAAAAGTTTCTTTCATTAACCAAACTCAAGCCCAAAGTCATAAGCCCACAAACTCATAATCCAATCCAAAAATTATCTTGGTTTTGAAATTTTTGTTATCCAAAGATTTACTGAGAATAATTGGTTATTTATTTTTAATTAATTTTTAAAATGTGTCATTATTTCATGTTAAAGTATTCATATTATATCACAAAATATAACATGATTTTAACCTTAAATGTGAGTGATCCTCACATATAATTTGGCCTTAAAAGACCCACAATATATTTTATAAACCAATTCTAACAGAGAATTTGTGTGCTCTAGTATATCATGCCTCTATAAAGAGAATTTGTGTGCAAGAGGCATGGTGTGAGACTTCTTGGAACTTGAAAAATTCATTGAGAAATGTGCACAAGATAATATTTAGCTAATTGTTTATTTATTTATAACATAAAAAACTTATTTGTTTACTTTATTTTAAAAATAATGTAACTTTTTTTTTTTCAATTTGCTTGTTTCAAAGGTGTGATTTTCCAATCTAAATTTTTAAAAAAGTTTCTATTTTATAATATTTATATTATAAATTGCAAATAAAATTTAGTTATTCCCTTATGTTTTTCTTTGACTTTTGAAAATAAAATAAAAAATTATCTAGAAAAAAAAAGAGCATAATCCAGCATAAATTAATACAAAAATTAATAATTTGTCTTAAACTTTTTAGTTTTTTCTTTGAAAATAAATTAACTTTCTATGATAATGAAATTTTTTGAAAATAATTTCTGCTTCAAAAAATATTAACAATTTATTTTGGCTTTTTTTTTAATCAATTGTGTTTTTTTCCCCTAAAATTGAAACCAATACGATGTTGTCATGTATCCAACCTCCCCTTGAAAAATCAAAATTACTGAAAAATTAGGTTAATTATAAACAGAGGGACATCTAATGTCTAACAAACCAAACAACAAGGGTCCAATTGCTCAAATTAAAACCACAAGAGTGTCATGGTATAAAAATCGAAACTACAAGGACCGTTATGCCACGTATTTTTTCATATACTTTGATTACAGGTGCACGTTTGCTTTTTAGTTGTTTTTAGAGAGAGAATTCTTAGCAAAATTGTATCCTAAGATTAATAAATTATTTTGCTTAGAATACTTTCGAATGAAAATATTTACAAAGGTACCCTTATATTATTTGAACCCCCACCTAATTTTGAGACAAACCAAGCCTTGTGTTAAAAAAAGTCGAGACATGCCAGCCTTTGCATCCACCTTCTTTAGCCAATTAACCTAACACTAATGTCTATCTAATAAAATGCGCACATGTGTGGACCTCTGCCTTAAAATAAAAATTTTAAAGGTGAATATGTTTTTTAAAAAATTGAAGATAAAAAAAATTTCTTAATTTTTATTTAAAAATGAATAATTTAAACTAAATATTCTTTTTTATTTTATGTTTATTTATTTTTCATTTTTAAATAATTATTATTAATTTTTTATGATTTTCAATTGTTTTTTTAAAAAATATCTCTTTCGGAAATTATATTTTCAAGCATGGATTGACACGTAATTATTAATAAAAAGAAACTAAAAATAATAGAGAAAACATTGTAGCAATGTGGTTTTTTTTTATTGTTATTATAAAGTTATATCATGGTCAATTTTGTTAAGAATTGACACATAATCCAAGGTGACGAGAGAGGAAAATAAAAAAATTCACTAGAGTGGGCGACTATTACACGATTGCATATATGTATTTTTATTTTTTTAATTATATTTATATTAAAAAAAACTGAATCGCTCCATAATAACTAAGAAAACCATGATAAAAGACGAAGAATCCCTTTAAAGTTAGCGTTAATTTTTTTTTTTTGTTAATGTAATTATTTTATTAAAAGACTGAAAAATCTCTAGGCTCTCGTTTTCATGTTTTTTTTAGTTTTAAGGATATTTAAACCATTACAATATGTATCTAAAACGTGAAAAGCTTGATTTTTTTTTCTAATTAATATGATAATGAAAAATAAATAAAATAAAAAAATCATTTTATTCCAAAACAAACATTTTACTATTAAAATCCATTTATATTTATATCAGGATGAATGATGTCCTGCAAGATGTGAGGTGGACGCTGGCATATCTTTGATGCCTCGTGATCTCCTTGTCAAGCTCAAAAGCAAGTAGAAAGAGTCTCTATAATAATAATAATAATAATAATAATGTACCTCTCGCTTCTTTCCTTTTGCAAATGCCAGCTAATTTACCGTCACCGGTTAAAATTAAAGTCAAAGTTTACTCGCAAGCTGGCGGTAAATAAAGTTGTGTGTTGAATTGATTTTGCTCAGAATCTATAAGTGCATGCAAGCCATGTAGGGACATTGAGACGAGCTGCATTTTATTTTTTAAAAAAAAATTATGATTTTTTTTGGGACCAGTAGAAATCATGTAAAGTATCCAAAATGGAGTGATGTTCTTAAAATTCTTTAAATATATAACTTGATTAGGCTTGTTTTCATAGATGTTAAAAGGATGTTCGGTAATACCGTGAAAATATTATTTGTTTAAAATTTAATTAGAATAAATTTTTAATAGAAAAAAATATATTTTTAATATATTTATGAGAAAAAGCATCTTGAAATATAATTTTTATCACACTTAGGGGCTGTTTGTTATTGTGGTATTGGTTGCTTTTCAAAGTACTTTTTACTTGTGAAGGCATTGAAATAATATTTTTTTATTTTTAAAAAATTATTTTTAATACCAACACATCAAAACAATATAAAAACATTAAAAAATAATTATTTTAATTTTTTTATAAAGCATTTTTAAAACAGAAAAAATTAAACATAAAAGGCTGCGTTGATTTAATATATTTAAAAATATTTTTTTTTAATATAAATATTGAATCTTGAATTCGAAACAACTATAGGACTATTAAATTAATTTTTTAAATTAGGTTTTTGTTTGTTTGTCGATGTCGCAGTCGAGGGTATGCACGGTAAAAGTAAGAAAAGAAAAGAAGAAATGGGAGGGCACGGAAGGAGAGAGAGGGGGGGGGGAGGGTGACCCGACCACGTGAGTGATAATTAGATACCCTAAATACCTAGCTGTCTTCTGGTGTGGGCCCCTTCGCTCTGCACTCCTGACGTTGACGTCACTTCTCTCCCTTTTCCCAATGAGCACGCTCGCCCACATTTTCTTTTCTTTTCTTTTCTATTTTATTTTTTAATTTAAATTATAACACTCCTCCAATTGAATTAAATTAAATTAAATCATCCCATGCTGAAATACAGTGTTTTTTCACAAATATATTCAATATATCTCAGAAAGTAATATATCAATTTATAAATAATATATCATTTCATCAAGAAGTCAATAACATGATATAAGTTCTAATATTTCAGTGTATATTATTATAATTTTCATTATGATAAGGTTATTATATATATATATATATATATATATATATATATATATATATATATATATATATATATCCTATAAAAAAAATTAAAGAAACATTTCATATGGATATAAACTATAAATATAACTATGTCATGTGAAAAAATTAATAAACAAAAAAATATTATAAATTAATTTTATATTTTTTAGATTTATTAAAATATTATATATAAAAAAAATAAACCAAGCCTCACTTGTTTTCACCGGATTTTAAATTAATTTTAAATTAACCTGATATTAATTACAAATCCAGATTTTTTGGGCATTTAAAAACCGGCCAAGTCAAGGCAGGCGAGGTTTGCTTGATTCTGATGCAACATTTGCCTTAAATCTGAACAAATCTTGCCAGTTGCCACCCTAGGAGTTAAGGATAGAGATAGATAATGCAGGCAGAGATGTCAGGATTACAAAAGCTATTAGTTACATAAATGGAGCAGCTTTATTCAGTGTACCAAGGAGAACGTCTATCAAAACCAAGCTGAAAAAACTGCTACCCCTTGATTCACTACAGCCACCCACAATGCTCACCGTCTCCCAAATCACCTGTCTGAGTCTGTTTTATTTCCGCAATTAAAACTTTGTGCTTGCAAATGCAGCAGACGTTACACAACACATTAATGCAGAAAATCCACAAAAATTTAACACAAGTATGTGTTAATCTTTGGAAAGGACCACCTCTGGCTTTGTTTTGTGAATTCTTAGTGTCCTCTTAGTTATCTGCAGCAAATATCCAGGCCTGGAGTTAATAAAGATGAACATTACATGGAAATACATATGATGATCTTTTAAGTATGAACATGATAGAGATTGTTTTTTCAAACTGTTTTCCGCTTAAGATGTATTAAAATAATATTTTTTTAATTTTTTTTTTAACAAGAGCGCATAAGGTAATGTCAAACACCACCTAAGAAAAACTCACCTCGTGGAGAACGACAACTCGTGGAGAAGTCAGATGAGGCCATTGGAATGGATATCGACAGCTGCGTTGTAGAGAATGAGGTCTGGTTGGAACTATCATTCTCGAGGCCAGACCAGGCATCTCGGTTTTTAGGCCACTCATCAAAAAAGGGTCGAAGAGACTGCCCGTCCTGTTTCACAGATTCCCTGGTGGTGAAATCACTACTGAAAAATGAATGCTGGGGATGATTACTTTGCAACATCGAGTTTTCAGTTGATTTCTCTGTGGGGAATGATGAGACTCTGGATTGCATCAAAGACCATGCATTGTCCAGCTGTGAGTCTATCTGAAGACCCTTGTTGCTTCCTGAGGCTTCAGACAAGAAGCTGTGCTCCCCACCTTCAGGCGTAAGTCCTTGAAGATACCTGTTTTGGCATTAATATTACAAACTCAATAGAAATCTTACGCATGTCAGGAACCAGCCATGGGATGGTTCAGGAGGCTGAAAAGGGGGATAAGATTAGAAGGAAAACAACAGGAATTAAGAGATAAACGAGTTTTGGGATAAAAATATGAATAGCAGCATGCTAAGATGTCATGACACTATTACATTCATCTAAATTTCAGGTAAGCTCATATCCAGCAGCCAGACAATTTCAACAGCTCAAAGTATTTACATCATTACATTGTGAGACCCACTTTTGTAGCTTGACTAGCACAAAAGCTTCAAGTGAGAAAACTATGGTCAACAAAGAGAAAAGCATGGGAGAAGCTCCATGCTGATGCATAGAATTGTGTTGTACTGAAGACGAACATGTCAATCTCTTTCAGGTTGAAAAATGAGGTGGCTAATATACAAAGGGTTCAATATTCAAATTGACAGTTGACAATAATAGTTTATTGTTTTTAAAATTTAAAAAGAAAATTCTTTCAGATCAAAAGGGAAAATAGAGTAACAGAGAAAAAAACAAGAGAGACAGCACCTAGACATAAGAAAAAAGCTTAACGTGTTATTGGCAGATAGTAAAGAGAGTACATTCACAGATGTCTTCAAGAATACATATGCAGGATAAAATTGTAAAGTGCCCACCCCACTTTTTCTCAGAAGATCCCAGGCAGCTAACCAGTCTAACATTAATTTCTGCAGAACCCAGAAGACCCCTTCTATCTTTTTACCCTTTCGACAGGAACTTGAGAGGGTCAATAAGATGCCAAAAATTTGCATGCTCAAGACAATTCAGGGTGCTTGTCAGAATTCCACAACAAACTTAACAGCAAACACAGAAAGCCAAGAAACAGACCTAAAGCAAAGACTCTTGACACTCTGTAAAAAGCAGATTTTGACGGCTATTCTTACAGACATCAGGGCCCAGAAGTCTGGACCTAGCTAAAATGAAAAGTTTATGCAGCACATCCATTACCTGGATCACAAGTCTTCCATACAATTCCTACCACGCAATTTATCAATGGGCCCAACATACGTTTTCTGTAAACAGTTAAATAGATAAAGCTTTCCTAATTTCACAGGGGAAACATGTCTGAATGCGAAAAAAGAACATAAAGCGCCTAGCAATGAAATCCACACATATTGCATACCTACACACAGGATTGAGTTACAAGCTCCAATCATTAAGCAGAAAGTCTGTTGTTTTGCATGAAGAGGTTAAAGGTTTTTTTATAAAAAAAAAACATAAATAAAGACTGAGCCCTGTAGAACTATCTTCAGAACCACCCAAATTTAGGTAGAAACTGACAACTCTCTATACTCTAAAAATTTCAAGCAATCCTTGTGCATAAAATATCTGCAAAATTACCAAGCTAACCCTTTGTCTCTCAGCCATCTTTTCATCTAGAGAGTGAAATTTACACCCAGTGATAAGCTGAAGACAATTTCTAAAGGCTGTCAGAGTTGTTGGATTATTTTTCGGAGATACAGAATGTAAAGTACCAGACCAAAGGAAGATGAAGACTGACAAACAAAAATACATTCCTTTCTGACAGTATTTCCTCTCCATCACAGTGGACAACAGGATCCAGAAGTCGGAGCCCAACAGAAACATTAAATGTTTTTGAAACATTGCACCACCCAGATTACCATAATCCACAATCTACCTTCTAACAGGAAATGCGGTACGCATAAAAACCAAAATCTATATAGTAAAGCATATAGTTGGATTAAATTCTTTTCATTTCCTAAATACTGATTACTCTAATGATATGAAAAACATGACCTTGCATGCTTGAATAAGCTCAGTGAATCATCTTTGTTATCTCATCTCAGAGTCTCTTATTCAATATCCTGGTCTAAAAGCATCCAAAAAGGGCATAATCCATAAATAAAAGGTCAATGATACCTGTAATCTTTGGTTGGGATTCCGTAGGGAATGGAGTTCATATGATAATATGATTGGTTAGTTCCAGAAGCAGTGCCCTGGGGATTGCTATATGTGTGCAATGGAAGGTTCTGGAAGCTTCCAGTTCCACTGCTGCTTCCTGTAACAGTCAGTGATGTCACGGTGGACGATGACTGTGTCATGGTTTGTGATTCCACAGGCTTTCTTGAACGGTTGCGGCCACGGTGCATGTGGCGCTCACAGTACTTGGAGTCTGGGTAGGCATCTTTGGAGCACCTCCACTTCTTGCCGTCGGTCCTCCTGCATCGACCTGGTTCTGGATCCACCTTCTTGCCATAGAAAGTGCAATAGCTCACTACAGAATCATACTGAAAATGTTATCCAAATCCAAAACAAACAACTTCGTATCATCAATAAGACAAGCATGAGAAACACACAACGCCACATGTAATATAATATTGAACATTGTGAACAATGAGAACATGATAGTTCATTATATTAAGAATGGTAAAACCTTTACAACCAGCAGTGTCAGAAATTGGTATAAAAAAGTGATATGGCATTTCATAATCAATACAATAACCATATCACACGACTAAAGAAATACTGAAGAGAGAATCAAATCAGTTGAAAACATCTTCTGATGTCAACAATTAGAAAAATAACGGTGTCAAATGCCTTGAATAAATAAAGTATAAAATCCTTGGAGAAAGTAGCAGGGCCATGGCAAGAAAAGTTTATATTAATACAGTGTACAAAACCAGTAGAAGATTGGCATTAAAATTATTATTTCTTTAAGAAATTCTGCAGAATTGGAAAAATATCTTTTGCCCTTGAAAGCTGATATATTGATCAAATAAGTAAGAAAGCCACAAACCCCAACTGTGATTCAAAATAAATAAATTTCAGGTGCGAAAAGGGTGGTTAATGCTTTTTTGGGAAGATTGAAAACAAGCAGTAAGACAAACAAAAAACAGAAGTTCAGGCAGATTTAAAATCAATAAAAAAGAAAGGCCAATCTTTGGAATTTTCACAATCCATATCTACCAGATCACAAGGAGGATACAAGAAGAAATTTATATTTATCAAAATAATACTTGATAATAAAGGGAATGCTTCTCCATGATAATCAAGAAAACAACATAACATGTGTAAACTTGAAAGTGCTTATCCAAAAAAGAAAATGTATAAAATTGAAAAAACAAAAACAAAAAAATATGGAAAGGAAAAGAGCACTAAACTCAACACGATACCCTAATCAAATCAAGAAAAATCCAATGAAGACACTAAATCAGTAAACAATAAAAAGAAGTGGGTGTACACACAGATAAATGCAAAATATGTGTGTGTAAGAATCTACAAAGCTGGCTTACTGGTGGGATGGTGGAAGAATCTATGAGAAATGGATTCAAAGCTCCTCTGAATAGGGAGCACAAGATCAAGTGGAACAGGCAGACCTGCCACCATGTACTTATAGATCAAAGCTTGATGTTCCAGTTCTTGCCACTGTGACACTGTAAATGGTGACCTCATTGTCATCACTGCTGTCCCCATTCCCCCAGCTGCCATCCCCGCTGCTCCACCACCTCCACCTTCAACCCCAACCCCTCCTGCACCACCACTATTCATATCCACCACCACCACTTCAATTTCTACAACCACTAGTACTGGCCACTAACAATATTGCTACTACTCTAGTACTTACTGCTGATCACTGAGTTTAGCAGAAACCAAAAGGAAACACGGGCAGTGAGTGACAGGGATGAGGAGAAACATAGGACACGGATCAAGCTGTGTCTGAACCATTTAGTAAACAAGTGACTCTGTGTGTGTACGTACGTGCACTACCGTATGAGTGAGTGTGGGTTGTTGTTGTGTTGGGAAAGGGGAGCAGTGTCTGTGAGGAGGGGATCCTTAGGGCCAAGTGTGGTCTGATTTTTATTGGGGAAGGGGAGGGGGCATAGGCCATTAATTGTAAAGCTAACTGGCTAATTATTAGAAGGTGATTTTGCTATAAGATGATGTTGTTCCATCTTCAAGCAAGCCTGTCTCTCATCAGATGTATTATTTACTGTTTAGTTGTTGGGGGGCATGGAGCTTTTGTAGCTTTTTCTCAAGTGTGTGTGTGTGTGTGTATAGAGCATGGAGCTACTTTGTAAGGTGGTGTCTAGTTTTTTTGTCTTGTAATTTTCTCTTCCTGTGAAAGTGATTGCCAACTGGAGAAAAGTATGAAACCCTGTCTGGTGCTTTGGGCAAGCTCTAGCCTAGAAATGGGGTGGTGACAGTATTTTCTGCTTTTCATTTTTCTTATTTCTTGGAGAAGTGATTTCCACTACTTCCCTTTCCCTGCCAGAACGTGGGTTTAATGGCTTTTGGACCCACAATAAGTTCAAGTGGTTGGCAAGGCCTCGGTTTTTTCTTCTCTTTTTTTCATGGAGGGATGGTGTTTTGGGTCAGCATGCATCACCCAACTGGAGAGATGCTATGCTTCCTCCTCCCTCCATCAGTTCTTCGTCAACAGAAACCAATATAACTATTTTAGATGATAAACCAAACACGCATGGCAATTTCTCACCATGTCAAATTTTTTGTTG
>Ga0325404_1002795_pt1 | contig 18658 bp, 8 predicted proteins | sample PopdelMetagenome_18_FD_205664 | JGI IMG/M metagenome (GOLD analysis project Ga0325404, IMG submission 205664) | Populus deltoides microbial communities from Bellville, Georgia, United States - Xylem-Control-R1 | ecosystem: Host-associated > Plants > Phyllosphere > Stem > Wood/Secondary xylem... | reverse complement strand
GTAGAAGTAAGGTACACCATGGATTTCTCACCATGTTTACAATATTGAGATTTCGTGGAATTTGCTCTTCTAAAATGTATTATTTTTGTTACAAGTCCGAAGACATACCTTCTACATCATGAGTTACTCAATTTCATGCTTGTTGCAATGTCAACCCAACTTCTCTATGGGCCAGCACCAGGACCGACTGATATGAACCCTTTTATTGATGCAGCAATGGCTCAGGTTAGTGGATGAAATTTAGCTTAATTTCTTGCTCTAAATTCTGAATTCTTCAGATCTTTCAAACTTATCATGTATGCCTTCCATAATTTGCAGGAAAGTTCTTTGGTTGGTTTGGTTGTTCGGAGATTGCTACTTAATTATATAATACGACCTCGTATCCCATATAACAGCGCATCATACCCAGTATTTTCTGGCGGGAGTCAGCCTGGAGTTTTGCAAAGAGTTAGTTCTGCAGCTGGTATGATGTTCTCTTAGAGTTATTTTTTTTTTAAATAGTCTTGAACTAGTTAGTTTCCTCACCTACAAAAGGCTTGAACCACACAGGTCTGTTATGTGGAACTTTCTAATATCTATTAACTATCTTTTCCAATGGTCTCATTTGCATTGCTTGCCGCATGCTTTCAAATTGGGCCATATTTATCAGACTAATACCGAGGCTATCATTGTCATTGCATTGTAATTTTTTCCTTTGTTTAAAGTGGAGCATATACTTCTCCAACTTCTTTTCTCAATTTGATTTGCATGCTTTTGTTAGCTTTTGTATATCATTTTCTCAAGCCAAGGGTTTCAAGAATACTATTTGAAACTCAGTGACATTTCTTAGGGTTTTCCTTTTCCTTTTCTTTTGCCATCAATGCTTCTGTTGACATTATATATTTGATTTGCAGCCACTCTTGTTTTATTGCCATTCAATTATTTGGTCAATTCAACTGGTGATGGCTCAAGAAATCCATTGGCAGACAGCAGTCTTCATGTGCTGCTTATACTTAATTATTATCATAAGTGTGTTGTGGGTGTTGAGTCCCTGACAGACAGAAGTGATGACAGTGCCACTTCAGATTCTCTCTCCAAAGGAAAAACATACTTCTCTGACAATCCTTACTGCAAAGCCTTAGAAAATGCAAGGGATATAGAATGTGAGATCTTCTTTTTGCCAATTTCCTTTTCAAATTGCTTTGGCATGCTGTAGGTTGTTGCCATATTGCTGAATAGTACCATGTTTTCAGTTGATCGTGTAGATATCGAGGGGAATGCGCACAGTGGGTCACATGTGAGATTGCCATTTGCATCTCTGTTTGATACTCTTGGCATGTAAATATCTTACTCTCTTACCTCCATGACGACAATAATTTCCTTAGTTTGAGTTATACTAGTGTTTTCATTAGATTGGATGTATACATGCAAATGCATGTGTGGGTACCCAGACAAAAGAAAAACAAAAACAAAAAAAGAAACAAAAAGCTCATTGGCACTTGGTTTGTAATATCATTGTTGCTCTAACGCTGCTTGCTTGGTTGCTCCAATTTTCATTGTCCAAGTAACAATGTTTGAAATTTTCATCCCCCAATCTATCTGGAGACATATCCGAGAAAGGCATTCAGAATTTTTTTGTTGCCAAAGGTTGTTGTAGCTAGATATTTTGATAAAAAAAATTGCAACTTCTTGAAGGACTTTACTGTAGCCTTTATATAAGAATGGACTTAACCTGTCTCTATCTCGTGAAGTATTTCCTAACAGGTTCTCCCTCTGCAGGTGCTTGGCTGATGAAACTGCAGTCCTATTGCTTTACACATTGGTGCATGGAAACTCTGACTTTTTGGAGTATGTTTTAGTGAGAACGGATCTGGATACATTGGTATGAAATATCAGCTCAATCTTTTTCCTGCTTGATGTAAAGAAACAAAAAAACTTTTTCAAAATTTTGAACCTTGAGGCATTACCAAATGAAAGTATAGGCACTGATGAAGCAAATTACATTCATTACCTAATGGAATTGGAAAGCTTTGTTGCCATCACCCAAGGTTATAGTTTTTATGATCATATCTGTAATGATCATCGCAGTTGCTGTGGCCACTACATTGGAAACTTGTCAATTTTTAACATTTTTATTTTACAAAGTCTTGCTATAACCTATTATTTATGCATGCGTTAGACCATTTTGAAGGTGGCACCTTTTAGCCTTGGGCCTGAGGTGGCTGCTACTAGCGTACTTCTAGCAGCTTTTACCAAGTGTAATCTACAACCACATGATTGTAGAGAGCAGAAATAAAGGGAGCTACGGAACCAAGATTATAGTCTTCTGTGGTGGTTCAAAACAATCTTCAAGATAATTTTGCTTTATTTTCATATTCCTCATAAATGTTACAGGATGTTGATGCAGTTTCTTGAATATACAAGCATATGCTATGCAATGAGTGTATTTTAGTTAAATAGGTTTTGCTTGACATGTTATTTAGCATGCAACTGGCTCTTGAAATCAATGAGATTATTAGGTTTTCTTTATATTTGAGTTGGCATGTGATATTTACTTTTGCTGTCACATGGCTGTAGTGCAGCTTAACAATCTGTTTTTCGCAATGAGATCTGCAGTTAATGCCAATTCTGGAAACGCTGTACAGTGCTTCAAAGAGGACGTCCAATCACATATACATTTTGCTGATTATACTTCTTATACTTAGTCAGGATTCATCTTTTAATGCAAGCATTCACAAGATAGTAAGAATCACTTTCATTTGCCAACTTTCAATCTTATTTCCAAGATGTGTATTAGTTTTCTTATGTTATTATTTCCTTGTACTGTTCCCACAGGTACTGCCAAGCATTCCATGGTATCAAGAACACCTTCTTCATCGAACATCCCTTGGTTCCCTAATGGTCATAATTCTTATAAGAACAGTGAAGTATAATCTATCTAAGCTGCGGGTATGTTTTAAAGTACCTAGCTAATTAATTCATGTTCAAATTGTTGCAGTGTCCCTCTTGAAGTTGTTATATCCGCCTGCCATGGCTCATGTTTTGGAAGTTGTTAAATCCAGTAGATTTTTAATATTGAAACAAACCGGAGTTCTCATATATTTTATCACAACAGAAGATCTATTAGGTTCTGCTACAATAGTCCATGTTCTTCTATTGATTCTAGTATATTCATATCTACTTAGTTTGCTTGTAACTGTTATATATGTGTTAAAAACTTCTTCCACTCTGCCTTCTCGTAACATTTTAAACTTGTAACAGGATCTCTATCTTCATACAACTTGTCTAGCAACTTTAGCAAACATGGCTCCTCATTTTCATCATTTGAGTGCATATGCATCACAGAGACTTGTTAGCCTATTCTATATGCTCTCACGCAAGTACGTCACTCTTATTTGGTTTCTTTTCTTCTTCATTTACCACATTACATTAATACTTTGATAACTCATAAGCATACTTTTCTTTTCTGGTATTCTTGCGTTATCTTTTGTTTGTTTGATATTGCATTTTTAGGTATAACAAACTTGCAGAACGGATAGATGATAAAATGGGGAAGAGTGGCTCTTTGGGGCAAGACAGCCTTGCTGAAGATCTGGTAGTCATTATGGTCTTTGTTTATGATGACTCTCATAGTGGGAATATTATGCCATGGAAGGCTACCACTTTTTTAATTATTTTCCATGTTAGCTAAACTGGATTGTTTTTATTGCAGTCGGCAGAGTTGCATATTTACACGGACTTCTTGAGAATTGTCCTCGAAATAGTAAATGCAATTTTGACTTATGCCTTGCCACGCAATCCCGAGGTATAATTTCATGTGCATAGTTAGTGTTATGTGCAATCCTCTTCCTTTACAAGAACAATCATGTACCTTCCCTCTGTTTCTGCTCATTTCTTTTTTTGGCAGGTTGTATATGCAATAATGCACAGGCAAGAGGTTTTTGAGCCATTCAAGAATCATCCGCGCTTCAGTGAACTGATTGAAAATATTTACATGGTATTTATTATCTGTAGTTTTTTGTATGTAAACATCACTGTTCCTGAACAAATCGAAGCAGAACTCTGGGCAGTTGTTTTTGTATCAGTCTATCAGCTTTTCTCAATATCTGGATAATGCTCTTTTCCTTTACTTGATTGTGTTTCATAGCATACGACTCTTTTGGACTTTGTAGGTTTTAGATTTTTTCAATAGTCGCATCGATTCCCAAACACATGATGGTGAATGGTCAGCGGAGAAAGTCCTCCAACTCATAATTATGAATTGTCGATCATGGCGGGTTGAAGGCATGAAGGTTAAAATAACTTTGGAAATCAGAAGCCTTGCCAAACTTTGAATGTATTGTCTGAAATGTTTTGTTTTTACATTTTAATGTGTTTTTCTTTATTATTTCGCAGATGTTTACTCAATTGCATTTCTCATACGAACAAGAGAGTCACCCAGAGGAGTTCTTTACACCATACATTTGGCGCGTTGCTTTATCCCAACGGTACCATTCCTCTATCTCTTTCCTAGCTCGGAATCATGCTAGATCTAGTTGGATATACAACTAATAACTATGTTTTTGTCATTTGCTCTTTTCAGTGGACTGAGCTTTGATCCCAGTGCCATAAATCTGTTTCCAGTTGATCTGCCAATAGAGGCAAGTTCTAGATTTGCTTTGAATTTCAAAGATATCAACATGTTGATCTTATAGTCCATCTTTTGTTACATATCCTTTCTGCTCTTCAAATGTTTCATCTTTCGAGAGCTATTGAGCCTGAGTTTAATGGCAAATGTTCTGTTTGTGGAAACAGCAAGCGGAAACCATGTTTTTGTCTTCCATTCAATCCCCTATCAATTATCATTCTTAAACCAATCTCTTCTTTTTTCTCTATTCAGTGTTGGAATCTATGTCAAGCTGCACTAATTCTTGATTTGCTTTCATGACTAATCAACCAGAAGCACTCATTAATTACTAGTTACTAGTTACAACCTTAATTATTCTGTTAATCTCTTTAAAAATAACCCAATTTTTTGAAAGACTTATCAAAATATGGGGGAGGAGCACCCATTCATGGCCTCTGAAATTAGGAGTTTCTAGTTTTTTCTGTAAAATTCTATAGGGGGCGGCTTCCTCTAATTTTGACAGAGGATTTCTTGCAAGGGAGGCTGTGAGAATCCAACTAGACAGGTTAGGATAGGGTACTTTTAAACATCATCAGACGGAAAAGGTGCTGTTACGGGTAGAATTCAGATACAAGAATGATAAATGGGGTTGCTGATACTTCACATGAAAGAAGGAACAAGAGAGGAACTTCCCGTGTCTCTGTGTTGTAGTAATTCTTTTTTTTGCTTGGCAAGGTGATTTCACCTGCCTACTTGAAAGATAGACTAGCTAGATAGTTTGCTTGGTTGCTGTTTGACTACTTTATTCTGCAATTATCTTCAGTGAAATCCTCTACGGATACTCAAAATGATAAAAGAAGAAGAAGAAGAAACAAACTATCAAAGCAACAAATTCTTAGGAAGCTTGTGCTTGCAAAATTTTCTTAATCAGCTATAATATAATTGAAAACAACTTAAGGAGGTTTATGTAGACAAATACCAGCAGACATACTCGTTTGCTTGTTTGTCCAGTTTGTGTAATTACACTGTTTTGAGCAACTACTCTTTGTTGGCTTTGAAGGAAGTGATAAACAATTCAAGACTTCATTCATGTTTTTTACATGCTACTTCTTTAGATTGACAGTTTGCTTTGCTTTGCTGCAGAAACCAAATGATGACGGAGATGATCAAAGTAAATTTCAAAACACGAATCTGAATGAACACAGGGTACTGCTTGACCTGTAGTGGGTGCAGCATCATATATCTCTCCATTAATGTTCATACTTAGTGGTTATGTAAATAGTACTGAATACATGACGTCGTAGTAATGTATTCTTCTCATTCTTTCCTGTTTATATGCTTGGAACACTGTAGAGGACTCCCCCCCCCCCCCCCTATATATGAAAATTGAGATGCACGATGTAATGAATAAGAGAGGATGCTATGGTATCCATATTCCTGGTTTCCAAGTATAGTCGAGGAAAAGGAATAAAGAATAAAATCTGGATTCCAATTATTTGACAAGTGCTTCTTTACAGCGCGGATTCAAACTGAAAACAGGTACGTGATAGTTGCACGTGCGAGTCGTGACTAGCTTAAACATCTCTAGCTGACGTTGATTCATGAGATCAGGCTTTTGTTGTTGGGTCTTGTGATACAAGATTGTTCAAGTTTAAAATTCCTTAGTAGATCGAATGTTTTGAAAACTTTGCCCTATAATTGTACTCCAGCATAACGCAACGCGTCTGCATATGCTCGGCAAACGAACCTCTACTAGCATCGCAATTTTCCACTGCGTTGTTTAGATGCGTGCAACTGAGTCCCTGTTTGTCTCTTCATCAATGGCTATTAGTCAAGAAAATTTGTCAGCTGCATGTAGTTTTCTATGCTTCACAGTTCAGTGATTTTTTTTATTTGACTTGACACAAATAAATATACTTAAGAAGAAGTAACGAATATATTTAATGCGGAAACAACCTTTGTTCAAGTTTCTCATGTTATACCACGGTTCTAATGTCAGAGAAGCATGATCCGATTTTGAAGGTACTGTATAAAATCTCCCTTATCTAGTCCCGAAAGCTATCTGCTAACATATATGGTCATCATCTCCTATTCCTTTTACATCTCGTGTGACTGGCAGTTTCTGAGAATAATGTGTTGCCATTTCTGAGAATGAAAGATCCTGACAGTGACAGGTTTTGCTATATGCCAAGAGTTTCTTACTACTGATCTCAAAAACTACCGGAACCATGTTCATTAAACAGCAAGTTGACGAACATAAAGTCCAAATTTTCTCTCTTGCACAGTAGATCTGTCAAACTGTACTAATGGATAAGGTATCAATTTCACTGCATAAACCAAACAAAAGAATCCACCTACATAAACACGAGAAGAGGGCAATTTTAGAATGAAGTAGGGGGCTCATATACCAGAGATGGGGACTATGTCGTCTCCCTGATGAAGAAGCCATGCCAGTGCTAGCTGAGGAGGGGTGCAGCTGTGCTTTGTAGCCAAGTTGGCAAGTCGTGTATGTAGGATTTTGTTCTTCTGCAGAGCCTCCTCCACAAACCGCGGATGTGAAAGTGCCTGGAATTAATACAAGTGTATGAGTGACCAATTTACCAAGCTAAATTTATACTGCTATGCTGCTAAGACATTTTCTGTTGATAGTCACAGTATCCTCTATCGGTACTGAAGCTGGTAATAAAAGATCAAAATAGTTTGGGAATGTGGATATAATTAATTTTTAAAATGATTTTTATTTAAAAATATATTAAAATAATATTTTTTATTTTTTAAAAATTATTTTTGATATCATCGTATTAAAATGATTTAAAATACTAAAAAAATATTAATTTAAAACAAAAATAAAAATATTTTTAAAATATAAAAATAAATAAAACCACTTGAAGTTACGTAATATTAGCTTAGCTTGACAACATTCTCGTACATATTCAGGGGTACCCTTGGATCCAAATTTGACAGAGAGTTATTCCAAATTTTGTTGCTAACTGAACCATTTCTCGGAGAAGCTGCTTCAACGCCTAAAAATTATCAACTTTCTTGATCAAAATTAAACTTTTGCATTGAAGTCAGGACAATGTTCCTCGGGATATCATATGACATGCCTATCTCAACAGGATATGTTGGTTTAGACAACATTAAGCACATATATAGCCCATCATCTACAATCAAACCCTTGACAAACTGGATACATAACACATCTGCAATCAAAATCTTTCAACACAAAATACGCTGCATCAAACCTGTAAATCATGTTTTAGACCCCTTTGAACTCATCGCTTGCTAAAACAGCTACTTGATGGTGATGCCATTATGCTGTCCTCACCACTCACCACTGCCCCCCTCTTATCCTCCATGTTTGTTTCTGCGTTTTAAAAACGTTTTTGATAAAATTTAAAATTTTTTATTTTTTTATTAACTTTAAATTAATATATTTTTAGTGTTTTCAAATCATTTTGATGTGCTGATGTCAAAAATGATTTTTAAAAAATAAAAAAATATTATTTGCATGTATTTTGGCATGAAAAGCTATTTAAAAAACAACCGCAACCACACTGCCAAACACATAAAAACCCAAAATGATCAAGTGGGAGCACATATTACCAAAACTCTAAAATGCTTAGGGAAATCACTATCCATTTGTGCAAAATAAATAAATAAATAAATAAACTATCCATTGCTATATTGAAATTATGTTTTTATCCTTTAAAGAAAAAAACAAAAAGTCTTGATTTTAAGGGTAATTCAGTCTTTTGAATAACTCATTAGTTATTAAAAAAAATTTAGATGGTATATGTATCTATTTTATTATTTTAGAATAGTAAAATAACTGATTTATCAAAAAAAAATTACAACTATTAACCGAGAGTATTTGTCTTTTCATTTTTAAAAATATAGTAAAATAATATTTTTACTCTTAAAATTAAAAAAAAAAATTCATCCATGGGCATTTTGATCTTTTATAATGATTAATTGATTTATATACTCAAAAAATTATTGGAGTGTGTAACGACTTTTAATGGCCAAACTTGCCTTTTTATTATGTTGCGTTTTCTTTCTATTGATGTGGTGTGTGACGGTGTTGGATGGATAGTTTGTTGTTGATGGTTTTTTTTTCTTCCACTCTTTTCTTTCTCCTCCCCAAAATGTATATATTAGTCCTTTTTGTTTTTGGTATTTCAATTTCAATCCTTATTCTTTTGATTTTTAATTTTTATTCTTAACTATTTTTATAAAAGTTTTGTTTGTTTCAATATAGTCATTTAATTACAATTTGTTGTATTTATTTTTTCCAATAATCCTTGTTCTTTTGATTTCTAATTTTTTTCTCTTTACTCTTTTGTTAAAATTTTATTGGTTTTCAATTAAAGTTTATGGTGCATTATTTTTTTCAATATAGTCCTCATTTTTTTATTTTTTTATTTATGTTAAAGTTATTCTTCTTTTTAATTTAACTCTCCAATAAAAAAAATTTGGTTGTCCTCTAATTTATTTTTTATTTTCATTTTCACCCTCATACTTTTAATTACAATTTTCATTTTATATCTTTTTATTTAATTGATTTTTTTTCAATTTCATCTTTAACCATTTGATTTGCCAGGGATTAGGCTTCTCGGTTTTTCTATTTATGGTATTTCTGGTCTAATGACCCAGGTCACGTGTTTGAAAAGTCAACGCGAGTCGACGTTATTTTTTTTCTTTTTTTGTTTTGTTATTCGATATTATTTTTTTTAAAATGGCTTTGTTGTTTTCTTAAAAAAAATAAAAATTGGACCACCCCTTATTATCTAGGTTACATGTTTATCATGTTAACTTAGGTTGACTCGAGTTTTTTTTTTGTTCATCTTCTTTATCCAATTTCATACTTCCAAGGTTTTTTTTCAAGTTATCATAATTTTTTATATATAAAAATCTTGTTTGTTTACTATTGTTTTTTTTTTCATAATCTAATTAAAATAAAATTAATTTATTAAACATAATCGAGCCTATAACCTAAGTCATTCGTTTTTATTATTTCTTTTAAACGTGCTTGCACACTATCGCTATTTTTTTATTATTTTTAATTCTAATTTTGGTTTCTATTTTAATTGATACCTTTTTAAATAATTTTTTTAATTTATGTTTCAATTAATATCACTCTCCTCTATGATTTTTTTTGTTTTGCTTATTTCACCTTTTTTTAATAGAGGGTTTTTTTTAATTATTTTCATATATTTAATTTTTGAAGATATTATTCTTATTCATCTATAAATATTTTTATGTTTTATATAGATAAATTTTATTTTTGATTTTAAAAAATATTTATTTAAAAAAATATTTCTAATATGTGTAACCTTACGTAATATCATTTTTCCTTTTATTATATTCAATCAATTTTATTTGTGTGTTTGTTTTTATTATTGTTTGATTGAATTAAAAAATAATTTTAATAAACAAATTTAGTAAATATAACTGAGTAAATATTTGATATTGATGAGATCAAAATTAATATCAAATATCTTTATCGGCATCTATTTCTTAATTTTTTTAGTTTATTTTTTAGTTATCGTTAATGATTATTTATTTATTTACATAAAAAATTATTAATTTATTTAATTTGATGATTGTATAACCTTTTTGATTTATATTTAAAAAAATTATATAAAAAAACATGTTAAAAAACCTATATATCTAGTTTTGTTTTTTTTTTAAATAATACATAGCATGCGACGAGGCATTGATAAAATAACTAGTTATTATTCTAGATGGTTGATGGTCATGATCTCTTTATTATTATTATAAATAAATAAATAGTGAGCTTGTACTTTGATTAAGAAAAGTGTATTAGAATTTATTTTTTAAAATATTTTTATTTTAAAATAATATATTTTTATTTTTAATATTATTATATTAAAATAATAAAAAATATTAATTTAAAACTTCAAAAAAAATTAGAAATTTTAAAAAACAGAGTTAACAGCATTGCGAAACGGCATAAGACAACAAGAAACGACTTTCCTTCGTTCAATTTACTTTAACGGATGAATGAAACGACGTCGTATAGACGTCATAAGAAGTATCAGTAAATAACAAATAATAATAACGCAAAAGGCAATTTCACGGACAAAAGAACCCAGCTTTCTCATCTCTGCAATAAACGAAGAAGCTAAAATAGTTTTTATTATTTTTTAGAAAAAGAAAAAAATCACAAAATCCAGAGAGATAGAGGGATAGATCAGAGATGGAGAGGAGGAGAAAGCAGATCTACGTAGTGGCAGCTCTTTTAATGAGCTTTATTAGCCGCATCTATTCTCTCTCCGTCACCGTAAACGACGTCGAATGCGTTTACGAGTATGTCCTCTATGAAGGCGACACCGTTTCCGGAAACTTCGTTGTTGTCGATCACGACATCTTCTGGGGCTCCGATCATCCCGGCATCGATTTCACTGTAAGTTGTTTAGTCTTTCATTTCAGTTTTTTTAATTCATTTATTTTGATTTTACTTAGGGGTTTTCAATCTTGCTATGTTTCGTATCAGTTGAGATATTTTGGAAATTGAATTCATTATCGATATAATTTGGTGGTATTAGTTTTCTGCTATTTAATTATCATTTTAGATTTGGATAATAGAAGTGAGAAGGGCACCAAGGAGGGTTAATGATTTAATTAATTAAAAAGAACAACCTTGTATGGTCTGACGAATCTGTCAAGGGATGTAAAAGCAGGTTCCTTTTGGATTGATGATTGTCAATCGTTGTTGCTGGACACGAATTTCTATATAACCATATTATGAATGTAAAAAATAGAAAAACTCTTGAGATTTTAGCTAGATCCCAGGAACTTGTTCGCAAAGTGCTCTCTCTAACCACCGGGGTCCCCTCCAGCTTCCCCCCACCGTAAACGATTACTAAAAAAAGAGTTTTTACGCTTTGCTTTCAACCGGAGCTTGATCACAGAGCGAAAGGCCTCTTTTAGAATTTAATAGTAGTGCAAAAAACTCCTGTTCTGTACTAGTTTGCCAGACAAAGCAATTCCATGTATTAATGGGAAGTATCTCTCGGAAAACCTTAGTCACTGATTATTTGATCATTAGCAAAAAGAGAGTCCTTCATTATCCTCCACCATGTGAACTTCATTATAATAAGCTGAAATGCCCTGTTTGATTTCGCGTCAGAAGATGGTGCAAGCATCTTCTCTGTTTTAAAATGCTATGCACCTTTTGTTTACGTTCATTGTGGACTGATTTGTGAACAATCATGCACCTTGTTATTTATGGTTTTGGAATTATTTTAATAATGTTGCTGTTCATTCCAATTTCTTTATCTTGATTTCTGCTGTCATGCAGGCAACATCTCCTGGAGATAATACGGTGCACACTGTAAAGGGGACATCTGGAGATAAGTTTGAGTTCAAGGCTCCAAGAAGTGGAATGTACAAATTTTGTTTTCACAATCCCTACGCAACACCTGAGACTGTCTCGTTTTATATTCATGTGGGCCATATTCCCAGCGAGCATGACCTTGCCAAAGATGGTTTGTTGATTTCTCTCTTATTAGTTTATTCTTATATTTCAGATGCATCTCTATATATAGTATCAGGTTGTGAGTTAACTGCAATAGTATTACAGCCTTGTGAAATTTCAATTGCTTATTCTAGTTGATTAGTCCATGTTAGTTAGGCTGATTTCCTCTGTGTGAATAGATTTTGTTCTGCTGTCCTTTGACCTGTATAGCATCTGTTCCTTGCAGAGCATTTGAACCCAGTTAATGTTAAAATTGCTGAGCTGAGGGAGGCATTGGAGTCTGTTACAGCAGAGCAGAGGTACTTGAAAGCCCGTGATATTCGACATCGTCATAGTAAGTTTCTTGCTCTGGCATTTTGTTTCTTTCTTTTCTTTTCCCTTCTTTTAATCTTTAATTGATGGAATTGCACAATTTTAGGGTGATTCTTAAGCAATTTTTTTTCTTCTTGCCTTTTTCTTTCGTTTCTTTTCTTTTCTTTTCTTTTTCTTTTGCTTGAGAAAGAGGCATGATCTTTTCATGATATTTTACCATCATGGTGTTCAGTTTCACTAATCTGAATACCATCCTGCAGATTAACATATCGTGTATGATAGATCCTTATAGGAAGTCTCGACTTTTGTGCATAAAAGATCTAGATATGAACGAATACCATCCTGCAGATTTACATATCGTGTATGATAGATTCTTATAGGAAGTCTCAACTTTTGTGTACGATATGAACGAATACCATCCTGCAGATTCAGGCAGTCATTTTGTGCTGAGAAAAACCTGTTTAGTGTATATCGTGTATTCAGTTTTTGGATACACCAATGCCATTATTTCAACATGACAAGGCTGCCTTATGAGGATATTCTTCAAACAATTGCAATTTGCTGATTGCTTGCTAACTATGATTTTTTACTTGTGCAGCTAATGAGAGCACAAGAAGGCGTGTCATAGCCTACACAGTTGGAGAGTACCTTTTGCTGGCCGCTGTCAGCACACTCCAAGTCGTGTATATCCGTCGTCTCTTCAGCAAGTCAGTGGCATATAACAGGGTTTGAGCCCTGATTAAGTCATCGACTGTTGATTAGTAACATGCTGAATTTGATAAGATAATGGATGACTTTAGACAACTTTTGCACAAATGTATGATCTATTGTTTCATGGTTGTTGAGTTTTCGCATTTCATTTATAATACAAAGTTTAGAACCCATATTTATTTCAACTTCTCATCTTTGATTTTTATCTATTATATTCCGAATCTAACATGTTGACGTATTGGGTATCTGCAATGGTCATTATCTAGGAGGCGGCTTTCTTTGGGCCCTGGAAAGAGTAAAACCATGGATCTATTGATAGAATTCACAATCTTTCTTTCTTTGAGAATGCACAATTCTCATGATTGCTTTTATTGAAAGGTAAGCCTACGGATAAAATGCTTGGCATAATTTCGGTTAAGCATATTCCTGAAACAAGCAAGATCTTATTGGAAGGAAGGATGAGAGATTAAGGCAAATGCAGCATATTTAAAAGGTTGAATGCCTGCCTGTTTATAAAATTTGCGTATTAAGCTTCTAGAGTGACCAAAAGCGTGTGCTTCTTAACATTAAGTTTGCCATGAGAATAGTATACTCACAGCAATTACTAAGTGCTTTGCGTTGCGTTGCAGGTTAGTTGTTTTTTTTCCTATAAAAAAATTATACTTCCTTTTTCAGCGTATATTTGTATATAAAAAAATCAAGTGTGAATTAAAAAGCTTATGTATATACATAATTAAATAAATTGAAAATTATGTGTTGAAAAAAAAATCATTAATAATAAATGAAGATAAAAATAGAAAATTGATAGACATATATAAATCAAGATATTTAATATTATAATATGAGTTTTTTATCCGATTGTGTTGACTGATGTTATTTACTAAAATTAAATTTTCATTTAATCAAGTAATAATAGAAATAAGTAATAATAGAAATAGACATATACTCACAGCAATTACTATGTACATGTCAAGTTTTTTTAAAGTATATTTGTATATAAAAAAGTTATAAGTGTAAATTGAAAAGCTTTTATATATATATATATATATATATATATATATATATATATATATATATATATATATAATTGAATAAGTTGAGAATCATATGTGTTAAAAAAAATCATTAACAATAAATGAAGATAAAAGTAGAAAATTGATAGATACATATAAATTAAGATATTTGACATTACAACACCGGCTTTTCACCTAGTTGTGTTGAATGACGTTGTTTATCGAAATCAAATTTTCATTCAGTCAAATAATAATATAAACAAATATACATGAAATTGATTGAGTAAAATAAAATAAAATATTATATAAGGTTATGCATATTAAAAATATTATCAAAAAAAATATTTTTTATTTCTATAAAACAAAAAAAATAGATGAATTAGAATAATCTTTTCAAAAATTAAATACATACAAAATAACTAAAAAATAAATGTCATTTAAAAGAGGCTATATAAACAAAATAATAATAAAAAAATAATTTGTATTAATTTAAATAGAAAAAAAATTGAAAAAAAAACATATAAAAGAAGCATTAATTAAAAAATACAAAAAAATAATTTAGAAAAAAAAAGGAAAAGGTGTTGTTTGGCTTGACAAGCCATGCCAATCCGCTTGGCCCATTTCGTTAGGGTCGTGCACTTGGGATCATTTTTTTTACTGCTGTTGGGGTGAATGACATGTTGTTTGCCTTAATTTTTTTAAAAAAAATCAGACACGCCGTCTAATTTTGCCTAAATCTCGACCATTGTGGTGTCTAAGAAATCAAGATTGAAGGTTTTTTGATCCAAAAACTCATTTTCAACCCATTTATTTTATTCATAACACCTAGAAAACACATTAGAAATCTTGATAAACTATACATGACCTTAGAAACCTAAAAAACCATCCCAAAAAACCAAAAACAACCCGAAACCAAAATCTTCTTGAGCTCAAATATGTTTTTTAGAAACTTTCAAGGTGAAAAGTACCTAATATGAATTCCCCTAATCAAATAGAACCATTTGATACAAAGATCAAATTTTTTATGGTAGAAATCGGCACCAACAATATTTTTCTTTCTTTACTGCCAGAATACAACAACTTATCTCTCTCCTCACTCGAACCAAGACTAAAAAATAACAAAAACAATTTTTTGTACCAAAATTGAACTGAAAAAACATTGAAGGGCTGAATATGTATAATTTTTAAAGAGTGAGGACTAAATTAAACTTTGTGTATGGACTTTGAAACCATCACTCATTTGTGGTGTCTATTCTACTTTGATCCCTTATCTTTCAATCTTGTTCTTAGTCATTAGATTTGATTTAATTGCCCTTGATTTTGGCCCAAAAATGATACAATTGCATAAACAAAAGTTTGAGGATTACAAAGAAAAAATTTGAATAATAAGTCCACGGTGAAATATGAGAGGATGATTAGTGGTGTGTGCACAATAAAAAAGCAATGCCATTTAGATTTCTATTAATTATTATTGTCATAGGATCTTTTGATAAGTTAGAGACTATTAAAGGATCATAAAGCATATTTTAAATTTGATTATTAGGGATTTTTGCTTTGCCATTCATTAGATGGGGTGGTATTGTGTTTGGACATGATTGGAGCTGCTTATAGAGATCCATCGAGAGACTTTATGTTTGATATTGTATTAGTTTTTATGGTAGCAGTTTAAAAAAAGTAGGTCAAAAAAACAATTATAGTTGTGGTTTTTAATAAAATGTGTTTTGTTAAAATTGCTATGAAATGGATTTTTGCATACAAAATAAATAAAGAAGAATGTCTCCATTAATGATAAACATGTTATTTTAACTTCTATAAACAAAGGTTTGAAACAAAATTGCATGTGAGATCGAGTGCAAAAAACATAAGCTATTTGACTAATCAAACAGTTTTTTTCTATATGGTTGAGTTTCGGTTTTTTCTCTATAGTTTGGGTAAAAAAAAGAAGTTACCACAATAAAAAACTGTTTCAGAAACACGTTAACATAACATGTATAATTCCTGGAGGTTTCGACCAAATTTAGAAAGCGCCACTGATATTAAAACATTTTCTAATTATTTTAAGAACATATTTAGTTTATGTTTATTACTGTGGTGCAATATGCCTTTTAAAAATATTTTTCAATTGAAAATGTATTAAAATAATTTTTTCAGATTTATTTTTAATTTTTAATATCAGTACATCAAAACTATTGAAAAACATCTAGAAAATATTAATTTGATGTCTTTTCAAATAAAAAATAATTTGAAAAACATAAACTCTCACAATGCCAAATGCGCATTTAATCTACTGTAAAATTATGATTTTATTAGATATTCTTCATTTTGAGAAGTTTTGTGCATTTAATTAGTGGTCTGCTAGATAGGTGGCCCGTCCTACACTGTGGGCCAACCCAAATTCTTTTCACCATAAAAAAAATATTAAGGTGACATAGGTATTTTTTAAAATACTAAGGCCTGAGTTATTAACTTGATTAGATTTAATAAGATTATATGATTTTGATAACATGAAATGAAAAAATACAACAAAAATAAAATAAATTGACATAAAAAATTTGAAAAAACAATTCCCAATACTAGGGCAACCCCATCAAAAACATGTTGAATATCTGAGCTTAATCGGGTTAGTATGCCAAATCTATGATCTAATTATGATACTAGAGCAATCCGATCAAAAACAAGTTGAATAAAATAATGAAATTCAACTATCAAACAATTCAATGTTAAAAGGCGTAATTGAACAAAAATTCAAAATAAGCAACAACAAAAAATCTAAGTGAATCCCGGTTAACCCATTAGCTCGGGTTAACCCATCAACTTCAAAATCATAGGCATAGAATTGTGATAGGGGTATAGACATGAAAGCAAAAAAAAAAAAAACAACGGAGATCAATTTCCAAGAAATCAAATGTTGAAGGACGAGGTTATAAAAAATAATAATTTAAAAGAACCTAAAAGAAGTGAATTCAACTTGTGTTAATATTTGAAATCCATAACCCTTGTTAGGAGCCTGGAACTAATGCCATAGGAAAAAAACCTAAAAATAACAAAGTAAAATCCTCAATCAAAATACATTTAGGGATGAAATTGGAAGAAATAAGCAATAAAAAAAGATCCAAAATAAAATAAATAGTAATTAAAAGAATGAGGATAAAATTTGACATCAAAATAAATCAAGATCAAATATTATAAGATGAAATTGAAAACAAAATTCAATTAGGAAAGTGATAAAAAAATAATTAAAAAATAAGAACCAAATTTGATACGAAACAAAATGAAACCAAGTGATGAAGGACTAAATTAAAGAAAAAAATTAATAAAAAAATCAAATATCAATCAAAATAATAAGGATTAAGATGAGAATGAAAAAAAAGACATATAAATAACAATTAAGAGAGTGAGGACCAAAATTTATACAAAAATCAAATAAAACCAAATGACGAGGGACTAAATTGAAGAAATAAATTTTTTTAAAAAAAGATTAAAAAATCAAAAGAATAAAAACTAAATTGGATATAAAAAAAACCTATTAAAAGACACATTTGTACTTTACTAAGGTGAAGGGAGAGAAAGGAAGAGGGGAAGAAAAAATTACATCAGAATCATATTATATGTCTGTCGTCAACATACGCCCAAGAGAAGAAAACATGCATTGGAGTCACACCATATATCCGTTGCTTGCACGCTCCCATCCACAATGAAGATCTTGGTGAGACGCTCCTAACACCACTGTGGATGACTGTGTTTGTCTATTAGATGAGTCCACACGAGACTCCTCAAGGATGTAAACTTCTCTTACTCGTTAGGAAGTGCATCGTATATGAGAACAACTTTTTTCTTTCTATTATTATTTTTAATTTATTAAAAAATCACACTACACCTAGCCTAACAAAATTTCTATAAAAAAAAAAAGAAAGAGCACGAAAAGACCACATAGTCTCTTGAAGTTATATTATTATTATTATTATTATTATTATTATTATTGCTTATAAGGGGCTTTAATAATTATACTATGCTTTTAAAAAGGGAAAACCGAAAATAACCCTGACTAAAAGTCAAGAAAAAAAATAATATTTACACTTTGCTAATAAAAACGAAAAATACTATTCCACGTCGTTCAAGCTTGAAATAACAAACTAACCTGTTGAAAAGACAATTTTGCTCCTCAAAGCAAGTTATATAAGTTTTACTGTAAAGAATAAAATAATTATTTTATCGTGTGAGTGTGACAATAAAATACGAGACCCTCAACAATGAAACTGAGCTCTTTTTATTTTTTTACTTAACAAATATCTTAAATCTTGTCCCACCGACCCTTCGCCACGCAATCAACTTCTTACGGATAAGATCGAATACTAGTTGTACTAAATTAACAGCGAGAAATGAATTTACTAGGATACCCCTCCGATTTCCGGGATTTAATAAAAGAAATTATTTTAAGTTCACAGCGTCGAATCAGACAATGGCTTTGTCTTTCCCAATGACACTTGACTCCAAATCCTTCTTCTTCTTCTTTTTTTTCTCTCTCTCTCTCTC
>Ga0325404_1002794_pt1 | contig 18660 bp, 9 predicted proteins | sample PopdelMetagenome_18_FD_205664 | JGI IMG/M metagenome (GOLD analysis project Ga0325404, IMG submission 205664) | Populus deltoides microbial communities from Bellville, Georgia, United States - Xylem-Control-R1 | ecosystem: Host-associated > Plants > Phyllosphere > Stem > Wood/Secondary xylem... | reverse complement strand
ACCGAGTAGAGATTCCACATCTACTTTAAGGAAAACAGCTTCTGGAAACTCTTGTAAAAATTTTAGGGCGATCCAACGGCTGGATAAAAAATTATGGCCCTTTCGAACCGGTACGCTGGTCTCGAGCGCAGAGACCTCCGGCTCACCGAGCAGGGATTCCACATCTACTCCAAGGAAAACATCCTACGGAAACTCCTGTAAATATTTGAGGGCGATCCAACGGTCGGATCAAAAGTTACGGCCCTTTCGAACGGGGATGCTGGTCTCGAGCGCAGTGACCTCCGCTTCACCGAGTAGCGATTCCACATCTACTCCATGGAAAACAGCTTTTGGAAACTCCTGTAAAAATTTTAGAGTGATCCAACGGTCGGATCAAAAGTTACGACCCGTTCGAACCGGTACTCTAGTCTCTAGCGAAGAGACCTCCGTCTCACCGAGAAACGATTTCACATCTACTCAAAGGGAAACGGCCTCCGAAATGTCCAGTAAAACTTTTTGGGCGATCCAACGGTCGGATCAAAAGTTAGGGCCCTTTCAAACCGGTAATCTAGTCTCTAGCGAAGAGACCTCCTCCTCACCAAGTAGCGATTCCACATCTACTCCAAGGGAAACGGCCTCCGGAATCTCCTGTAAAAATTTAAGGGCGATCCAACGGCCGGATCAAAAGCTACGGCCCTTTCGAACCGGTACGCTGCTCTCGAGCGCAAAGACTGCCGCCTTTCCGAGTACCGATTCCACATCTTCTGCAAGGAAAACGGCGTTTAGAAACTCCTGTAAAAATTTGAGGGCGATCCAACGGTCGGATCAAAAGTTCGGGCCCTTTCGAACCGGTACTCTAGTCTCTAGCAAAGAGACCTCCGCCTCACCGAGTAGCGATTCCACATATACTGCAAGGAAAACGGCGTCTGGAAAATCCTGTAAAAATTTGAGGGCGATCCAACGGTCGGATCAAAAGTTATGGGCCTTTCGAACCGGTACTCTAGTCCCTAGCGAAGAGACCTCCGTCTCACCGAGTAGCGATTCCACATATACTGCAAGGAAAATGGCGTCTCGAAAATCCTATAAAAATTTGAGGGCGATCCAACGGTCGGATCAAAAGTTATGGCCCTTTCAAACTGGTACTCTAGTCCCTTGCGAAGAGACCTCCGCCTCACCGAGTAGCGATTCCACATCTACTCAAAGGAAAAGGGCCTCCGGAATCTTCTGAAAAAATTTGAGGGCGATGCAACGGTCGGATAAAAAATTATGGCCCTTTCGAATCGGTACTCTTGTCTCGAGCGAAGAGACCTCTGCATCACCAAGTAGCGATTCTGCATCTACTCCAAGGAAATCGGCGTCCGGAAACTCCTGGAAAAATTCGAGAGCGATTCAACTGTCGGATCAAAAGTTATGGCCCTTTCGAATCAGTACGCTTGTCGAGAGCGTAGAGACCTGCACATCAACGAGAAGGTATTATACATCTACTCCAAGGAAAATGGCGTCCGGAAACTCCTGTAAAAATTTCGGGGTGATCCAACAGTTGGATTAAAAGTTATGGCCCTTTCAAACCAGCACTCTAATCTCGAGCGACGAGACCTGCGCCTCACCGAGTAGCGATTCCACATCTACTCCAAGGGAAACGGCCTCCGAAAACTCCTGTCAAAATTTGAGGGCGATTCAAAGGTCGGATGAAAAGTTATGGCCCTTTCGAACCGGTACACTGGTCCGGAGCGGAGAGACATCCGCATCACCGAGTAGCGATTCCATATCTACTCCAAGGACAACAGCCTCTGAAATCTCCTGTAAAAATTTGAGGGCGATCCATCGGTCGGATCAAAATTTGTAACCCTTTCGAACCGGTACGCTGGTCTCGAGCGTAGAGACCTCCGCCGCACTGAGTAGCGATTGCATATCTACTACAAGAAAAGCGACGTCCTGAAACTCCTGGAAAAATTTGAGGGCGATCCAACGGTCGGATCAAAAGTTACGACCCCTTCGAACCGGTATTCTAGTCTCTAGCGAAGAGACCTACGCCTCACTGAGTAGCGATCCCACATATACTGCAATGAAAACGGCGTCCGGAAAATCCTGTAAAAATTTGAGGGTGATCCAACGGTCGGATCAAAAGTTATGGCCCTTTCGAACCGGTACTCTAGTCCCTAGCGAAGAGACGTCCGCCTCACCGAGTAGCGATTCCACATCTACTCCAAGGAAAACGGCCTCCGGAATCTTCCGAAAAAATTTGAGGGCGACGCAACGGTCGGATAAAAAATTGTAGCCCTTTCGAACCGATACGCTGGTCTCGAGCGTAGAGACCTCGACCTCACCAAGTAGCGATTCCACATCTACTGCAAGGAAAACAGCTTCTAGAAACTCCTGTAAAACTTTGAGGGCGATCCAACGATCGGATCAGAAGTTATGGCCCCTTTGATCCGGTTCTCTAGTCCCTAGCGAAGAGACCTCCGCCTCACCGAGTAGCGATTCCACATCTACTCCAAGGAAAACGGCCTCCAGAAACTCCTGTAAAAATTTGAGGGCGATCCAACGATCAGATCAAAAGTTATGGCCCCTTCGATCCGGTACTCTAGTCTCTAGCGAAGAGACCTCCGCCTCACCGAGTAGCGATTCCACATCTACTCCAAGAAAAACGGCCTCCACAAACAACTGTAAAAATTTGAGGGCTATCCCACGATCGGATCAAATGTTATGGCCCTTTCGAACCGTACTCTAGTCTCTAGCGAAGAGAACTCCGCCTCACCGAAAAGCGATTCCACATCTACTCCAAGGAAAACAGCGTCCGGAAACTTCTGTAAATATTTAAGGGCGATCCAACTGTCGGATCAAAACTTATGGCCCTTTCAAACCGGTACTCTTGTTTCAAGCGAACAGACCTCCACCTCACCGAGTAGCGATTCAACATCTACTTCAAGAAAAACGACGTTTGGAAACTCCTGTAAAACTTTGAAGGCGATCCAAGGGTCGGATCAAAAGTTATGGCCTTTTCAAACTGGTACTCTAGTCTCGAGCAAAAAGATCTTCGCCTCACTGAGTAGCGATTCCACATCTACTACAAGGAAAACGACGTCCGGAAACTCCTGTAAAAATTTGAGGGCGATTCAATGGTCGGATCAAAAGTTATGGCCCTCTCGAACCGTTACTCTTGTCTCAAGCGAAAAGACCTCCGCCTCACCGGTAGTGATTCCACATCTACTCCAAGGAAAACAGCGTCCGGAAACTCCTGGAAAAATGTGAGGGCGATCCAACGGTCGGATCAAAAGTAATGGCCCTTTCGAATCGGAGCGCTGGTCCAGAGCTTAGAGACCTGCGCATCACCGAGTAGCTATTTCACATCTACTCTAAGGAAAACGATTTCCGAAAACTCCTGTAAAAATTTGAGGGCGATCCAACGGTCGGATCAAAAGTTATGGCCCTTTGAATCAGTACTCTTGTCTCGAGCGAAGAGACCTACGCATCACCAAGTAGCGATTCCACATCTAGTCCAATGAAAAGTCCTCCGGAAACTCCTGTAAAAATTTGAGGGCGATCCAACGGTCGGATAAAAAATTGTAGCCCTTTCGAACCGATACGCTGGTCTCGAGCGCAGAGACCTCCGCCTCAACGAGTAGCAATTCCCCATCTACACCAAGGAAAACAGCATCTGGAAACTCCTGTAAGAATTTGGGAGCGATCCAACGGTCGGATCATAAGTTATGACCTTTCAAACTGGTACTCTAGTCTCTAGCGAAGAGACCTCCGCCTTACCGAGTAGCGATTCCATATCTGCTCTAAGGAAAACGATCTTCGAAAACTCCTGTAAAAATTTGAGGGCGATCCAACGGTCGGATCAAAAGTTATGGCCCTTTCAAATCGGTACTCGATTCTCGAGCGTAGAGACCTGCGCATCACCGAGTAGCTATTCCACATCTACTACAAGGAAAATGGAGTCTGGAAACTCCTGTAAACATTTCGGGGCGATCCAACGGTCGGATCAAAAATTATGGCCCTTTCGAATTGGTACTCTTGTCTCTAGCGAAGAGACCTATTCATCACCGAGTAGCGATTCCACATCTACTCCAAGGAAAACGTCCTCCGGAAACTCCTATAAAAATTTGAGGGCGATCCAACGGCCGGATGAAAAATTGTAGCCCTTTCGAACTGGTACGCTGGTCTCGAGCACAGAGACTTCCGCCTCATTGAGTAGCGATTCCACATCTACTCCAAGGAAAACGTCCTCCTAAACTCCTGTAAAAATTTGAGGGTGATCCAACGGCCGGATCAAAAATTGTAGCCCTTTCGAACCGGTACGCTGGTCTGTAGCGAAGAGACCTCCGCCTCACCGAGTAGTGATTCCACACCTACTCCAAGGAAAACGGCCTCCGGAAACTCCTGTAAGAATTTGAGGGCGATGCAACGGTCGGATCAAAAGTTATGGCCCTTTCAGATCGGTACTCGAGTCTCGAGTGTAGAGACCTGCGCATGACCGAGGAACTATTCCACATCTACTCCAAGGAAAATGGCATTCGGAAACTCCTTTAAAAATCTCAGGGCGATCCAACGGTCGGATCAAAAATTGTGGCCCAGCACCTGTTCTCTGTGATAGGTTTCCTCTTCATTCAATGTGTTTTATTTGATAGTAATGTCTGGCCTTGCATGGTCTTTCCTTGGGAGCATGTTCCCGTTACTGTTTATTTCAGTTTCATAGGTTTGGGAGTTTGTTCTCTCTTTGGCCTCACTTCCCTGTTCAAATTTTTCTGTTTTTGCTGGGTCACCAGCCTTGTTACTTTTGATCTATAATACAAACTTATATTTAGATCAAAAAAAAATTGTGGCCCTTTCGAATCGGTACTCTTGTCTCGAGCGAAGAGACCTCTGCATCACCGAGTAGCGATTCCACATCTACTCCAAGGAAATCGGCGTCCGGAAACTCCTGGAAAAATTTGAGGGCGATTCAATGGTCGGATCAAAAGTTATGGCCCTTTCGAATCGGTACGCTGGTCCAGAGCGTAGAGACCTGCGCATCTACGAGTAGGTATTATACATCTATTCCAAGGAAAATGGCGTCCGGAAACTCCTGTAAAAATTTCAGGGTGATCCAACAGTCGGATCAAAAGTTATGGTCCTTTCAAACCGGTACTCTAATCTCGAGCGACGAGACCTGCGCCTCACGGAGTAGCGATTCCACATCTACTACACGAACGACGTCGTCCGGAAACTCCGATAAAAATTTGAGGGCGATCCAACGGTCGGATCAAAAGTTATGGCCCTTTCGAACCAGTACTCTAGTCACTAGCGAAGAGACCTTCGCCTCGCCGACTAGCGATTCCACATCTAATCTAAGGAAAATGGCCTCCGAAAACTCCTGTAAAAATTTAAGGGCGATCCAACGATCGGATCAAAAGTTATGGCCCTTTCGAACCGTACTCTAGTCTCTAGCGAAGAGAACTTCGCCTCATCGAGAAGCGATTCCACATCTACTCCAAGGAAAACAGCGTCAGGAAACTCCTGTAAATATTTAAGGGCGATCCAAAGGTCGGATCAAAGCTTATGGCCCTTTCGAACCGGCACTCTTGTCTCAAGCGAAAAGACCTCCGCCTCACCGAGTAGCGATTCAACATCTACTTCAACAAAAACAGCGTTTGAAAACTCCTGTAAAAATTTGAGGGCGATTCAAAGGTCGGATCCAAAGTTATGGCACTTTCGAACCGTACTCTCGTCTCTAGCGAAGAGACCTCTGCTCACCGAGTAGCGATTCCACATCTACTACAAGGAAAACGGCGTCCGGAAACTACTATAAAAATTTGAGGGCGATCCAATGGTCGGATCAAAAGTTATGGCCCTTTCAAACCGGTACTCTTGTTTCGAGCGAAAAGACCTCCGCCTCACCGAGTAGCGATTCCATATCTACTCCAAGGAAAACGGCGTCCAGAAACTCCTGTAAAAATTTGAGGGCGATTCAACGGTCGGATCAAATGTTATGGCCCTTTCGAACCGGTACTCTCGTCTCGAGCGAGGAGACCTCCGCCTCACCGAGTATCGATTCCACATCTACTGCAAGGAAAACAGAGTCCAGAAACTCCTGTAAAACTTTGAGGGCGATCCAACGCTCGGATCAACAATTGTAGCCCTTTCGAACCAGTACGCTGGTCTCGAGCGCAGACACCTCCGCCTCACCGAGTAGCGATTCCCCATCTACGCCAAGAAAAACGGCGTCCGGAAACTCCTGTAAGAATTTGGGGGCGATCCAACGGTCGGATCAAAAGTTATGGCCTTTTCAAACCGGTACTCTCGTCTCGAGCGAAGAGACCTTCCCCTCACCGAGTAGCGATTCTACATTTATTCCAACGAAAACGGAGTCGGAAACTCCTGTAAAACTTTAAGGGCGATCTAACGGTCAGATCAAAAGTTATGGCCCTCTCGAACCGCTAATCTTGTCTCAAGCAAAAGACCTCCGCCTGACCGGTAGCGATTCCACATCTACTCCAAGGAAAACGGCGTCCGGAAACTCCTGTAAATATTTTGAGGGCGATCCAACGGTCGGATCAAAAGTAATGGCCCTTTCGAATCGGAACGTTGGTCCAGAGCATAGAGACCTGCGCATCAACGAGTAGGTATTATACATCTACTACAAGGAAATTGGTGTCTAGAAACTCCTGTAAAAATTTCGGGGTGATCCAACAGTTGGATCAAAAGTTATGGCCCTTTTGAATCGTTACTCTTGTCTCGAGCGAAGAGACCTACGCATCATCGAGTAGCGATTCCACATCTATTCCAATGAAAACGGCATCCAGAAACTCCTGTAAAAATTTAAGGGCGATCCATCGGTCGGATAAAAAATTGTAGCCCTTTCGAACCGATACGCTGGTCTCGAGCGCAGAGACCTCCGCCTTACCAAGTAGCGATTCCCCATCTACACCAAGGAAAACGGTGTCCAGAAACTCATGTAAGAATTTGGGAGCGATCCAACGGTCGGATCATAAGTTATGCCCTTTCGAACCGGTACTCTAGTCTCTAGCGAAGAGACCTCCGCCTCACCGAGTAGCGATTCCACATCTACTCCAAGGAAAACGGTCTCCGAAAACTCCTGTAAAAATTTGAGGGCGATCCAACGATCAGATCAAAAGTTATGGCCCTTTCGAACCGTACTCTAGTCTCTAGCGAAGAGAACTTCGCCTCATCGAGAAGCGATTCCACATCTACTCTAAGGAAAATAGCGTTAGGAAACTCTTGTAAATATTTAAGGGCGTTCCAACGATCGGATCAAAGCTTATGGCCCTTTCGAACCGGCACTCTTGTCTCAAGCGAAAAGACCTCCGCCTCACCGAGTAGCGATTCAACATCTACTTCAACAAAAATAGTGTTTGGAAACTCCTGTAAAAATTTGAGGGCGATTCAAAGGTCGGATCCAAAGTTATGGCACTTTCGAACCGTACTCTCGTCTCTAGCGAAGAGACCTCCGCTCACCGAGTAGCGATTCCACATCTACTACAAGGAAAACGGCGTCCGGAAACTACTGTAAAAATTTGAGGGCGATCCAACGGTCAGATCAAAAGTTATGGCCCTTTTCAAACCGGTACTCTTGTTTCGAGCGAAAAGACCTCCGCCTCACCGAGTAGCGATTCCATATCTACTCCAAGGAAAACGGCGTCCGGAAACTCCTGTAAAAATTTGAGGGCGATCCAACGGTCGGATCAAAAGTAATGGCCCTTTCGAATCAGAACGCTGGTCCAGAGTGTAGAGACCTGCGCATCAATGAGTAGGTATTATACATCTACTACAAGAAAATTGGTGTCCAGAAACTCCTGTAAAAATTTCGGGGTGATCCAACAGTTGGATCAAAAGTTATGGCCCTTTTGAATCGTTACTCTTGTCTCGAGCAAAGAGACCTACGCATCATTGAGTAGCGATTCCACATCTACTCCAATGAAAACGGCATCCGGAAACTCCTGTAAAAATTTGAGAGCGATCCAACGGGCGGATAAAAAATTGTAGCCCTTTCGAACCGATACGCTGGTCTCGAGCGTAGAAACCTCCGCCTCACCAAGTAGCGATTCCCCATCTACACCAAGGAAAACGGTGTCCAGAAACTCATGTAAGAATTTAGGAGCGATCCAACGGTCGGATCATAAGTTATGCCATTTCGAACCTGTATTCTAGTCTCTAGCGAAGAGACCTCCGCCTCACCGAGTAGCGATTCCACATCTACTCCAAGGAAAACGGTCTCCGAAAACTCCTGTAACAATTTGAGGGCGATCCAACGGTCGGATCAAAAGTTATGGCCCTTTCAAATCGGTACTCGAGTCTCGAGCATAGAGACCTGCGCATCACCGAGTAGCTATTCCACATCTACTCCAAGAAAACTGGTATGCTGGTCTCGAGCGTAGAGACCTCCGCCTCACCGAGTAGCGATTCCACACCTACTTCAAGGAAAACATCCTCCGAAAACTCCTGTAAAAATTTGAGGGCGATCCAACGGCCGGATAAAAAATTATAGCCCTTTCGAACTAGTACGCTGGTCTCGAGCGCAGAGACCTCCGGCTCACCGAGTAGTGATTCCCCATCTAAACCAAGGAAAACGGCGTCCGGAAACTCATGTAAGAATTTGGGAGCGATCCAACGGTCAGATCATAAGTTATGCCCTTTCGAACCGGTACTCTAGTCTCTAGCGAAGAGACCTCCGCCTCACCGAGTAGCGATTCCACATCTACTTCAAGGAAAACGGTCTCCGGAAACTCCTGTAAAAATTTGATGGCGATCTAATGGTCGAATCAAAAGTTATGGCCCTTTCGAACTGGTACTCTAGTCTCTAGCGAAGAGACCTCCGCATCACCGAGTAGCAATTCCACACCTACTCCAAGGAAAACGGCCTCTGGAAACTCCTGTAAAAATTTAAGGGCGATCCAACGGTCGGATCAAAAGTTATGGCCCTTTCAAATCGGTACTCGAGTCTCGAGCATAGAGACCTGCGCATCACCGAGTAGCTATTCCACATCTACTCCAAGAAAACTGGTATGCTGGTCTCGAGCGTAGAGACCTCCGCCTCACCGAGTAGCGATTCCACACCTACTTCAAGGAAAACATCCTCCGAAAACTCCTGTAAAAATTTGAGGGCGATCCAACGGCCGGATAAAAAATTATAGCCCTTTCGAACTAGTACGCTGGTCTCGAGCGCAGAGACCTCCGGCTCACCGAGTAGTGATTCCCCATCTAAACCAAGGAAAACGGCGTCCGGAAACTCATGTAAGAATTTGGGAGCGATCCAACGGTCAGATCATAAGTTATGCCCTTTCGAACCGGTACTCTAGTCTCTAGCGAAGAGACCTCCGCCTCACCGAGTAGCGATTCCACATCTACTTCAAGGAAAACGGTCTCCGGAAACTCCTGTAAAAATTTGATGGCGATCTAATGGTCGAATCAAAAGTTATGGCCCTTTCGAACTGGTACTCTAGTCTCTAGCGAAGAGACCTCCGCATCACCGAGTAGCAATTCCACACCTACTCCAAGGAAAACGGCCTCTGGAAACTCCTGTAAAAATTTAAGGGCGATCCAACGATCGGATCAAAAGTTATGGCCCTTTTAAATCGATACTCGAGTCTCGAGCGTAGAGACCTGCGCATCACCGAGTAGCTATTCCACATCTAGTCGAAGGAAAATGGCATCCGGAAACTCCTGTAAACATTTCAGGGCGATCCAACAGTTGGATCAAAAATTGTGGCCCTTTCGAATCGGTACTCTTGTCTCGAGCGAAGAGACCTCTGCATCACCGAGTAGCAATTCCACATCTACTCCAAGGAAAATGGCGTCCGGAAACTCCTGGAAAAATTTGAGGGCGATCCAACGGTCGGATCAAAAGTTATGGCCCTTTCGAAGCGGTACGCTGGTTCAGAGCGCAGAGACCTGCACATCAACGGGTAGGTATTATACATCTACTCCAAGGAAAATGGTTTCCGGAAACTCCTGTAAAAATTTCGGGGTGATCCAACAGTCGGATCAAAAGTTATGGCCCTTTTGAATCGGTACTCTTGTGTCGGGCGCAGAAACCTCCACCTCACCGAGTAGCGATTCCCCATCTACGCCAAGGAAAACGGCGTCCGGAAACTCCTCTAAGAATTTGGGAGCGATCTAACGGTCGGATCATAAGTTATGGCCTTTCGAACCGGTACACTAGTCTCAAGCGAAAAGACCTGCGCCTCACCGAGTAGCGATTCTACATCTACTACAAGGATAACGACGTCAACGGTCGGATCAAAAGTTATTGCCCTTTCAAATCGTACTCGAGTCTCGAGCGTAGAGACCTGCGCATCACCAAGTAGCCACATCTACTCCAAGGAAAATGGCGTCCGGAAACTCCTGTAAACATTTTGGGGTGAGCCAACGGTAGGATAAAAAATTGTAGCCCTTTCGAACCGGTACGGTGGTCTCGAGCGCAGAGACCTCCGCCTCACCGAGTAGCGATTCCACATCTACTCCAAGGAAAACGGCCTCCGGAAACTCCTGTAAAACTTGAGGGCGATCCAACGGTCGGATCAAAAGTTATTGGCCTTTCAAACCGGTGCTCTAGTCTCGAGCGAAGAGACCTTTGCCTCACCAAGTAGCGATTCTACAACTACTATAAGGAAAACGGTGTCCGGAAACTCCTGTAAACATTTAGGGGCTATCCAATGTTCGGATCAAAAAGTTATGACCTTTCGAACCGGTACTCTAGTCTCTAGCGATGAGACCTCCACCTCATCGAGTAGCGATTCCACATCTATACCAAGAAAAACGGCCTTCGAAAACTCCTGTAAAATTTTGAAGGCGATCCAACGATCGGATCAAAAGTTATTGCCATTTCGAAGCGGTACTCTTGTCTCGAGCGAAGAGACCTGTGCCTCACCGACTAGCGATTCCACTTCTACTCCAAGGAAAACGGCCTCCGGAAACTCCTGTGGGGGCGATCCTACGGTCGGATCAAAAGTTATGGCCCTTTCGAACAGGTACGCTGGTCTCGAGCGAAGATACCTCCGCCTCACTGAGTAGCGATTCCACATATACTCCAAGGAAAACGGCGTCCGGACACTCCTGTAAAAATTTAAGGGCGTTCTAACGGTCGGATAAAAAATTATAGCACTTTCAAACCAGTACGGTGGTCTCGAGCGTAGAGACCTCCGCATCACCGAGTAGCGATTACACATGTACTCCAAGGGAAACGGATTCCGGAAACTCCTCTAAACATTTGAAGGCGATCCAACGGTTGTATCAAAAGTTAAGGCCCTTTCGAACCGGTACGCTGGACTCACCGAGTAGCGATTCCACATCTACTCCAAGGAAAATGGCGTCCGGAAACTCCAGTAAACATTTGGGGGCAATCCAACGGTCGGATCAAAAGTTATGGCACTTTCGAACCGGTACTCTTGTCTCGAGCGAAGAGATCTCCGCCTCACCGAATAGCGATTACACTTCTACTCCAAGGAAAACGGCGTCCGGAAACTCCCGTAACAATTTGAGGGCGATCCACGAACTGCTGTCAAGGGTGATGCGTGGATTCGACAGCCCACACAGCCCCTAGGGACTCAGAAATGACCAACGAACTGCTATCACGGGTGAGGCGTGGATTCAACAGCCCACACAGCCCCTAGGGACTCAGAAATGACCAACGAACTGCTGTCACGGGTGACGCGTGGATTCGATAGCCGAGACAGCCCCTAAGGACTCAGAAATCATCAACGAACTGCTGTCACGGGTGACGCGTGGATTCGACAGCCCACACAGCCCCCTACGGAGTCACAAATCATCAACGAATTGCTATAACGGGTGACGCGTGGATTCAACAGCCCACACAGCCCCTAGGGACTAAGAAATGACCAACGAACTGCTGTCACGGGTGACGCGTGGAATCGACGACCCACACAGTCCCTAGGGACTAAGAAATGACCAAAGAACTGCTGTCACGGGTGAAGCGTGGATTCGACAACCACCCAGCCCCCTAGAGACTGAGAAATGACCAACGAACTGGTGTCAAGTGTGGATTCGACAGCCGACACAGCCCCTAGGGACTTAGAAATGACCAACGAAATGCTGTCGCGGGTGACGCTTGGATTGGACAGCCCAGATAGCCCCTAGGGACTCAGAAATCATCCACGAACTGCTGTTAAGGGTGACGCGTGGATTCGACAGCCCACACAGCCCCTAGGGACTCAGACTCAGAAATGACCAACGAACTGCTGTCACGGGAGACGCTTGGATTTGACAGCCCCTAGAGACTCAGAAATCATCAACGAACTGCTGTCACGGGTGACACGTGGATTCGAGAGCCAGCACAGCCCCTACGGACTCACAAATCATCAACGAACTGCTGTCACGGGTGACGCGTGGAATTGACAGCCTACACAGTCCTAGGGACTAAGAAATGACCAACGAACTACTGTCAAGGGTGACTCGTTGAATCGACAGCGCACACAGTCCCTAGGGACTAAGAAATGACCAACGAACTGCTGTCACGGGTGACGCTTGGATTCGATAGCCGACAAATCCCCTAGGGACTCAAAAGTGACCAATGAAATGTTGTCACGGGTAACGCTTGGATTGGACAGCCCAGACAGCCCCTAGGGACTCAGAAATCATCCACGAACTGCTGTTAAGGGTGACGCGTGGATTCGACAGCCCACACAGCCCCTAGGGACTCAGACTCAGAAATGACCAACGAACTGCTGTCACGGGTGACACGTGGATTCGAGAGCCAGCACAGCCCCTACGGACTCACAAATCATCAACGAACTGCTGTCACGGGTGACGCGTGGAATTGACAGCCTACACAGTCCTAGGGACTAAGAAATGACCTACGAACTGCTGTCAAGGGTGACTCGTTGAATCGACAGCGCATACAGTCCCTAGGGACTAAGAAATAACCAACGAACTGCTGTCACGGGTGAAGCGTGGATTCGACAGCCCACACAGCCCCCTAGAGACTTAAAATGACCAACGAACTGCTATCAAGGGTGACGCTTGGATTCGATAGCCGACAAATCCCCTAGGGACTCAAAAATGACCAATGAAATGTTGTCACGGGTAACGCTTGGATTGGACAGCCCAGACAGCCCCTAGGGACTCAGAAATCATCCTCGAACTGCTGTCAAGGGTGACGCATGGATTCGACAGACCACACAGCCCTAGGGACTCAGAAATGACCAACGAGCTGCTGTCACATGAGACGTTTGGATTTGACAGCCCCTAGAGACTCAGAAATCATCAACGAACTGCTGTCACGGGTGACACGTGGATTCGAGAGCCAGCACAGCCCCTACGGACTCACAAATCATCAACGAACTGCTGTCACGGGTGACGCGTGGAATTGACAGCCTACACAGTCCTAGGGACTAAGAAATGACCAACGAACTACTGTCAAGGGTGACTCGTTGAATCGACAGCGCACACAGTCCCTAGGGACTAAGAAATGACCAATGAACTGCTGTCACGGGTGAAGCGTGGATTCGACAGCCCACACAGCCCCCTAGGGACTTAAAATGACCAACGAACTGCTGTCAAGGGTGACGCTTGGATTCGATAGCTGACAAATCCCCTAGGGACTCAAAAATGACCAATGAAATGTTGTCACGGGTAACGCTTGGATTGGACAGCCCAGACAGCCCTTAGGGAGTCAGAAATCATCAACGAACTTCTGTCATGGGTGACGCATGGATTCGACAGCCTAGACAGCCCCTAGGGACTCAGAAATCATCCTCGAACTGCTGTCAAGGGTGACACATGGATTCGACAGACCACACAGCCCTAGGGACTCAGAAATGACCAACGAACTGCTGTCACAGGTGACGCGTGGATTCGACAGACCACAAAGCCCTAGGGACTCAGAAATGACCAACGAACTACTGTCACAGGTGACGTGTGGATTCGACAGCCCACACAGCCCCTAGGGACTCAGACTCAGAAATGACCACCGAACTGCTGTCACGGGTGACACGTGGATTCGAGAGCCAGCACAGCCCCTACGGACTCACAAATTATCAACGAACTGCTGTCACGGGTGACGCGTGGAATTGACAGCCTACACAGTCCTAGGGACTAAGAAATGACCTACGAACTGCTGTCAAGGGTGACTCGTTGAATCGACAGCGCACACAGTCCCTAGGGACTAAGAAATAACCAACGAACTGCTGTCACGGGTGAAGCGTGGATTCGACAGCCCACACAGCCCCCTAGGGACTTAAAATGACCAACGAACTGCTGTCAAGGGTGACGCTTGGATTCGATAGCCGACAAATCCCCTAGGGACTCAAAAATGACCAATGAAATGTTGTCACGGGTAACGCTTGGATTGGACAGCCCAGACAGCCCTTAGGGAGTCAGAAATCATCAACGAACTTCTGTCATGGGTGACGCATGGATTCGACAGCCTAGACAGCCCCTAGGGACTCAGAAATGACCAACGAACTGCTGTCACGGGTGAGGAGTGGATTCGACAGCCGAGACAAGCCCCTAAGGACTCAGAAATCATAAACGAATTGCTGTCACGAGTGACGCGTGGATTCGACAGACGAGACAGCCCCTACGGACTCAGAAATAATCAAGGAAGTGCTGTCACGGGTGACGCTTGGATTTGGAAGCCCACACAGCCCCGACGGACTCAGAAATCATCAACGAACTACTGTCACGAGTGGCGTGTGTATTCCACACTCCAAACAGCCCCATAAGGAGTCAGAAATCAGCAACGAACTCCTGTCACGGGCGACGTGTGGATTCGACAGCCCACACAGCCCCCTAGGGACTCAGAAATGACCAACGAACTGCTGTCACGGGGACGCGTGGATTCGACACCCCACACAGCCCCTAGGGACTCAGAAATGACCAATGAACTGCTGTCACGGGTGACGCGTGGATTCGACAGCCGAGACAGCCCCTAAGGACTCAGAAATCATAAACGAACTGCTGTCACGAGTGACGCGTGGATTCGACAGCCGAGACAGCCCCTAAGGACTCAGAAATCATAAACGAACTGCTGTCACGAGTGACGCGTGGATTCGACAGCCGAGACAGCCCCTACGGACTCAGAAATCATCAATGAATTGCTGTCACGGGTGACGCTTGGATTTGGAAGCCCACACAGCCCCGACAGACTCAGAAATCATCAACGAACTGCTGTCACGAGTGGCGTGTGTATTCCACACTCCAAACAGCCCCCTAAGTAGTTAGAAATTAGCAATGAACTGCTGTCACGGGCGACGCGTGGATTCGACAGCTCACACAGCCCCCTAGGGACTCAAAATGACCAACGAACTGCTGCACGGGCGACGAGAGGATTCGACAGCCCACACAGCCCCTAGGGACTCAGAAATCATCAACGAACTTCTGTCACGGGTGACGTGTGGATTCGACAGCCCAGACAGCCCTAGGGACTTAGAAATCATCCTCGAACTGCTGTCAAGCGTGACGCGTGGATTCGACAGACCACACGGCCCCTAGGGACTCAGAAATGACCAACGAACTGCTGTCACAGCTGACGCGTGGATTCAACTGCCCACACAGCCCCTAGGGACTCAAAAATGACCAACGAACTGCTGTCACGGGTGACGCGTGGATTCGACAGTCGAGACAGCCCCTAAGGACTCAGAAATCATCAACGAATTGCTGTCACGGGTGACGCTTGGATTCGACAGCCCAAACAGCCCCAACAGACTTAAAAATCATCAACGAACTGCTGTCACAGGTGGCGCGTGTATTCCACAGTCCAAACAGCCCCCTAAGGAGTCAGAAATCAGCAAAGAACTGCTGTCACGGGTAACGCGTGGATTCGACAGCCCACACAGCCCTATAGGGACTCAAAATGACCAACGAACTGCTGTCACGGGCGATGCGTGGATTCGACAGCCCACAAAGCCCCCTAGGGCCTCAACAATGACCAACGAACTGCTGTCACGGGTGACGCGTGGATTCGACAGCCCACACAGCCCCTAGGGACTCTGAAATGACCAACAAAATGCTGTCTCGGGTGACGCGTGGATTCGACAGACCACACAGCCCTAGAGACTCTGAAACGACCAACAAACTGCTGTCACGGGTGACGCTTGTACTCGACAGCCGAGAGAGCCCCTACGGACTCAGAAATCATCAACGAACTGCTGTCACGGGTGATGCGTGGACTCGATAGCTCGACAGCCCTAGGGACTCAGAAATCATCCAACGAACTGCTGTCACGGGTGACGCGTGCATTCGACATTCCAAACGACCCCCTAGGGAGTCAGAAATCAGCAAAGAACTGTTGTCACGTGTGATGCTTGGATTCGACAGCCCAGACAGCCCCCTAGGTACTCAAAAATGACCAACGAACTAGTGTCACAAGTGACGCGTGGATTCGACAGCCCCCACAGCCCCTAGGGACTCAGAAATCATCAACGAATTGGTGTCACGGGTGACGCGTGGATTCGATAGCCCCTAGGGACTCAGAAATCAGCAACGAACTGCTGTCACCGGTGACACGTGGAATCGACAGCCCACACAGCCCCTAGGGACTCAGAAATCATTCATGAACTGCTATCACGAGTGACGCGTGGATTCGACAGCCCTCACAGCCCTCTACGGAGTCACAAATCATCACCGAACTTCTGTCACGAGTGACGCAAGTATTCGACAGTCCAAAGGGCCCCTAGGGAGTCAGAAATCAGCAACGAACTGCTCTCGCGGATGACGTGTGGATTCGACAGCCCACATAGACCCCGACAGAGTCATAAATCATCAACGAACTGCTGTCACGGGTGACGCGTGTATTCGACAGCCCAAACGGCCCCCTAGGGAGTCAGAAATTAGCAAAGAACTGCTGTCACGGGTAACGCGTGGATTTGACAGCCCACAAAGCCCCCTAGGGCCTCAGAAATGACCAATGAACTGCTGTCATGGGTGACGCGTGGATTCGACAGCCCACACAGCCCCTAGGGACTCTGAAATGACCAACAAACTGCTGTCTTGGGTGACGCGTGGATTCGACAGCCCACACAGCCCTAGCGACTCTGAAATGACCAACAAACTGCTGTCATGGGTGACGCGTGGACTCGATAGCCGAGAGAGCCCCTACGGAAGCAGAAATCATCAACGAACTGCTGTCACAGGTGACACGTGGACTCGACAGCCCGACAGCCCCTAGGGACTCTGAAATCAGCAACGAATTGCTGTCACAGGTGACGTGTGGATTCGACAGCCCGCACAGCCCTCTACGGAGTCACAAATCATCACCGAACTGCGGTCACGGGTGATGCGAGTATTCGACAATTCAAAGGGCCCCCTTGGGAGTCAGAAATCAACAACGAACTGCTGTCACGGGTTACGCGTGGATTCGACAGCCCATCTAGCCCCCTAAGGAATCAGAAATGACCAACGAACTGCTGTCAAGGGTGACGTGTGGATTCGACAGCCCACACAGCCCCCTAGGGACTCAGAAATGACCAACAAACTGTTGTCACGTGTGACGCTTGGATTCGAGAGTCGAGACACCCCTAAGGACTCAGAAATCAGCAACGAACTGCTGTCACTGGTGACGCGTGGAATCGACAGCCCACACAGCCCTAGGAACTCAGAAATCATCAACGAACTGCTGTAACGGGTGACGCGTGGATTCGACAGCCCACACAGCCCCTAGGGACTCTGAAATCAGCAACGAACTGCTGTCACGGGTGACGCGTGGATTCGACAGCCCACACAGCCCCTAGGGACTCATAAATCAGCAACGAACTGCTGTCACGAGTGACGCGTGGATTCGACAGCCCACACAGCCCCTAGGGACTCAGAAATGACCAACGAACTGCTGTCACGGGTGACACGTGTATTCGACAACCCAAACGGCCCCTAGGGAGTCAGAAATCAGCAAAGAACTGCTGTCACGGGTGACGCGTGGATTTGACAGCCCACACAGCCCCTAGGGACTCAGAAATGACCAACTTACTGCTGTCACGAGTGACGCGTGGATTTGACAGCCCACACAGCCCCTAGGGACTCACAAATCATCACTCTTTGAATCTCTTCTCCAATTCTCATTTGAAAATGGACACCACTTTTGAAAAATTGAAAAAGTACTTTCCCGCTCTACCTTAAAATGCGATTACAAAAATTTACCATGCTAGGTGTGCAAGATTGAGGTTGTTAATGAATCATGGAATTCCTAAAGATATTCGTTGGCTGATTGAAGCAAAGGTCCGATTATCAGGTGAGTCCTCCAATTCTTTCATCTCATACATGCCTGGAACAGGTAAAAGCACTTTTGCATGAGGGTGCACTTGTTCTTATGAAATTCATGTGGTCTCTAAGTGTTCTAACCTGAATATTCTCATTATTCTCATTATGAAGCGATTGGTTATCTTCTTCAGCCATATTTTCTGAAAATGATGAGGATACCCTACAAAGTCTACCACTTAATGTACGTGACCACACTCTCATGCACGTGTAGGAAGAGAATAAAAGGAAGAAGAAAGTAAAAGAAAAGGAAACAAAACAAAAGAAATACAGTTAGATACACGAACAATGAAAAGAGAAAATAGATTAAATACTATAATTTGTACAAGAATTTACCTCCCCGACAACGGCGCCAAAAACTTGACACGACCAAAACATTGATGTCTTCTCCCAAGTGCAGGAGTGTCGAAGTAATAAATAACCCGGCAAGACCGGGGTCGAACCACAGGGAGGTTAATTGTATAAATTATA
>Ga0325404_1002792_pt1 | contig 18663 bp, 12 predicted proteins | sample PopdelMetagenome_18_FD_205664 | JGI IMG/M metagenome (GOLD analysis project Ga0325404, IMG submission 205664) | Populus deltoides microbial communities from Bellville, Georgia, United States - Xylem-Control-R1 | ecosystem: Host-associated > Plants > Phyllosphere > Stem > Wood/Secondary xylem... | reverse complement strand
CTTCGTAGCAGTGGTTAGACTTCACTATGAAAGGGTAAAATGAAGCGGGCGATGGCTGAGTGTTAAAGGGTCCCACGTAACGTGAAATCAGCACATTTTCTGGCTGGCATGTTTTTGTCTTGCTTCTCTCACAAAAGGTTAACGACTTCGTACAAGTAAACGTTTTGCTTAATTTTTTGTTTTAAAAATCCTTAACAAGCGAGAGAGAGAGAGAGAGAGAGAGAGAGATGTTGATTTGTATTTATTAATAATTAATTTCTTTTTCTTCATGGGAACTGCGGCTGAGTACTGCGGCTAAACCGTGTTTTTCTAGCTGTGCTAATCATTTGATATCGTTTTCTAGCGTGTAAATATTTGATTAATCACTACCGAACCCGCAAATGATGAGGTTGAAAATGCCAAGTATTTTCTGAAGCACATAACGACAAAGACAGTACATTTTTATATGATAAACAACTTGATCGGGTCAATGAAACTAAGGAACTACTTATGCAGACAGAATATATATATATATATATATATATATATATATATATAATTAACGTGAATGAACTTGTGTATACCTCGATTAATCCTATGATCTTGAAATTAATAACCATAAAAGTTTTCAATGACTTTAAGATTTGTAAAACTCAAACTAATAACTTTTAAAAAATAAATTTAAAACCTGACTAGTTAGCTATATTCCCTCAACATTGCTTCATGTTATTCTTGCTTTGTTGGGCCTCGAATTAATTAGGTATGATTCAATTAAATTTAAGCTTAAGAGTTCTAATCATGAAATTAATGCTGTGCAACCCATTTCATTCATTGTTCGATCAAATATACAAAATAGTGCAATCCAATTACTTGTGTAGGTATGCTTTGTCAGGACATAGCTGATCAGTAACCTCTTCTGGGTTAGTATTATTTGACAATTTGAACTCAATACCGCCAGCTAATTACTAATAAGCGAGGTCTATGGGCAAGACGACAACCATTTTTAAACTGTTACATTCAACAATTTTTGAAAATATTGTTTTTAGTGTCTGAAAGCTCAACAAGCTAACATTCAAGCCATCTAAGTGGTTGAGAATTTGGCAACAAGCTAACATTCAAGCCAAGCAAGTTTATGCCATCAAGCTCATCTAAGTGATTCACACAAATCATTTAACAAACACACTCCCATAGTTTTTCATTATATATATATATATATATATTATATTTAATAATTTAAACAGTGAAGGATTATGATCTATTAGGATACGAGACTTGTTTTTACAAGAACAACCAAGACCAAAGACAAAACCTACGTCCAAGGATATACTCGTACCTTAACTCAATACAACCAAGAAAAGCTGAATCCAATCCTAAAATTTTCATAATTTCACTAGTGACACTATTTGTGGAAAATTGAATAAAACATAGTCCATTCCCTTTTTACACCTTTTTTTTCAAAAATTCCTTTCCATGACTGATGACTTAGAAACTATAGGTTATAGGAGAGTGACTAACCTCCCTACTACAGACACTTCAGCTCTTTTAAATATCCAACAAATCACTTTTTCGGTGAAAGTTCTTAATGATGCTATTGTAGCTATACAAAAATAACTTCACACTTTTTGTCGCACGTGTGTGGCGTCTCAACCATCATTCTCTAGGAGTGAGATCAGTGTGGTGATGGATGGAAAAAACAATAAAATATTCTTGTTTCTTATCAATAAAAAAAAAGATAGAGTCGTCACTTAGTATTTTGATAACTAGGAACCCTAACTGATCTTAGAGTTTGGATAAGGAGACTGATTGTTTATAAGGACGGCGTATCACTCTTAGTACACCTTATCTAAAGGAAGCTGCATTATTTGTTTGTCTGATATAAACTAAGGTATTGTTGTATTTTCTAACCGTTAGTCTATGTAAGATTTAAGAAAAATTCTTCTTGATAAGGAGATCCTATCTTATCAAGTTAAACCTAACAATTATAATGTCAAAAATATATTTTTTACATTTTTCTTTTAATATTAGAAATACCTTTTATGTATAAGTTTGTAATCCTTGATATTCAAACAAACAAGATAATATTTTTTGTTATTTTTAAAATGTAGGACAAGTTCTCATGGATTTCATAAACTGATTATTAAATAAAAAAAAAACATGCAAATATATCAACAAAGTATTTTTCTGAATTTTTGATTTAAAGATGCTAAATATGTATTGTTTATTTTTATTATTTATGCTAATATTTGTTTTTTGAGAGACGTGGCCATATGCAATTTAAAATGAAGTTCTATTTGTGAAAGAGATTATTTTATTGTTTTTGTGGAAGGAAACTAATTTATTTAATACTAAAAAAACACCTTACGTGTAGGTTACAATTTCAAATATTATATACGATGGGGTAAGGAAAAATATGAGGAACTCGAAATTAACTGTAAGATGATCTTCCAAAAACTTGATTTTTTTTAAAAAATTAAACTAAGGTCATGTTCGGCAAAACCAAATAACATGCTTTTATCAAATCTATTTTAACCACGATTTCAACTCAAGACGAATTATCATTCATCAACTCAAAACTGAACAATGCAAAAAATCAAAATAAATCTTATCAATTTCACGAAATTATATTCAAATTTTATGCCAATTCAAATAAATCAACATCAATCCAAACACAAACCATGAATCAAGACTTAATGTTCAAATCAACATAAACTCAACCCTAAATCATGAACCAATATTTAATATTCAATTAGCAATCACAACCTTAAAATAAACTCACAATTCAATATAAATTAGAAAAAACACATATCAATCCAAATCAAATAGTGTTTAAACAGTCCTAAAATTATACACAACAATAGACATTTGTCCTAAATTTCACAACAATTTATTAATTTGTCCAAAAAATATTTTGAGGTTATGAATTGACCTTCTAAGATGCTTAATGCATTTAAAAGCTACTGGAATCAAGCCGGAGGACTGCTGGAATAGTTGCCGCGCGTGGATCCACGTGCTGTCATTAATTAAAGAACAGAAATTGGTGGATCTAAAATGACTCCTTCACCTCTTCCTTTCCTTACCGATGGTAAGAAAAATAGAGTTCCAAGGAGAGAGATATGAACACTTCAAACTTTAGTTCTTACTTTTCTCTCTCTATTTTGTATCTCTTTTAATGACAGATATTGTCGTCACTGATGGATGAAGATGCAATGAGTTTGGTCGCTAGGTTGTTTTGCTGATTGGGAGATCCCTGATCACAAGCTGAAGCTTCTTGATAGAGCATGGTTGGGTTATTTTGGCCGATGGGAAGAGAGAGTCGTTACCGTGAGGGAGAACTCGCCGCCGCCGCTAGTGTTGAGGGTTTGAGAGAGGAAGCTGCTCACAATGATTGAGTTAGGTTATGGAGTGAGGGAAATGAGGTTATCGGTGTGTGGTGGCTGACGATTGGAGAGAAATGTTGAAGAGTTTTTTTTTTTTTGTTCTTTTGAGTAGTTGCTGATTAGCTTGGGTGATTTTTATGCGGCTAGTGTCAATGGGTAACAGTAGAGAAGGGAGATGGACATTGGCTTACAGGTGGATGACTGGAGTGATTTAGTGAGGGAGGTTGGATTGGTTTTGAGAGTTGTTCAAGGGTTATTGCTGTAGGTAGACGCTGCTGCTATGATGGCCATAGCTGGAGGAAACTATTTGGAAGAGAAAATAAGTGATGGGGTCACGAAGCTATGAAATTGGTAGGGGTAGTGGTGACTGGAAATAAAAAAGATGAAGAAAATATCGTGAGGTTGCTATGGAGAAAATGATGACGTGATGGTCAGCAGTGGTGCGAGGTGACCATTGATGGGAGAAAAAGAGGCTATAGGTGTTATGATGGTTAGTGTGGGTTCTTATATGTGTCGTTTATAGTTGACATGAGGTGTTGCAGAGCTTGGTTATGGAAAGGTTCAAGGTGATGACAATGAGGAAAGCTCAGAGAGTCAGCAAAAATAGGCGTGTTGTAGCCAAAATCAATGAAAGGACAAGGTTTTTTTTGTTTTGTTTTTGGGTTCTGCAAGAAATCATGGTTATGGAACTTAACATGAGGCTTTCAATTGAGCTCTGTTATGAGGCTCTGTGGTTGATTTTTTTTTCTTACTTTCTTATGTTTGTGCTGGATAGTGTGGGAAATAATATTTTTTTGTGTGTGTGATTTTTGCTTTGACTAATTCCCCCCAACTATCTCTCTTTTTTATGCACGGTACAACCACCTATTTATAGGTAAAACAAATTTGTCATTTTCCTTCCAATTGCTTGTTCCCCAAACAACTAAAACAAACGTTGGTGCTTTATCTTTTTCCTTTGGATATTGGTCCCTTTGTCCATATACTTTTTATATTTTGATTTTTTTTGTATTTTGTTGACTTAATAAGAAAAAAATGATCAATAATTTTGAAATAAACGTGTTAAAAACCAAACATGTTAAAAGTAAATTTTTGAATTTTTAATTCTTTTGGAAAGACGTTGAAAATACCAAAAATAACACAAATATGTCAAAAATATATTTTTTAGATTTTTTTCCAAATTGTTTTTGAAAAAAAGGATAAAAAATCGACTTTTGACACTCTTTCACTTTCTCAATAGAATATACAACATGTAGCTCCATTGCACACACCTCTAAATACACAAAGACAACTCAAGTTTCTTAAGGAAACATGACAAAATGATATGAAAGGTAGGCATGAAAAAACTCGTTCTCTAATTCTTTGAAGAAGCAACTCCCTATATTAAAAGCATTCCTCAACAAGTTCTAGCTACATGAGTGGTTACTGCCATCAATCTTCCTCTATATCTCGCTCATGTGCCTCTTATAAAAAAAGATCCAAATGCAAGATGAGATCAATAATAGCATAAGCTTCTAAGAATGAACACCACCTTCACCAAGTGAGACATTCTCATTTTTTCATGGAGTGTTACACTCATTTATTAAAAAATTATGTCTTTTTAAAGCTTAACTAAGACAACCATGATCCAATAATACAGATCCAATAATGCATATATAAAATATGAGAAACATCATATAGCTTATAACATAAAAGAGTAATACTATGTGCAAAATCCTCCTGAAAACATTTTGTGGATATGCTTGAGTATGGTATTATAGCTTTGAGCATGACTCCATCCTTAACTTTCATAACCTCTTTGTTAAGATCATCTCCTGCTTCAACACTAGTAACATTTCAACTAAAAAGAGAATTAATGAGCTATTCATCATCATACAATGAGAAAATGAGAGTAACATAGTATATCTCTAGAGGTTTAACAAGGAAATTCTTAACGTGAAGAACCTACTCAAACCATTACCACTAAAGCCTTGATCAGTGGAGTCTATAACTACTTTTTATAGGAACAACTGTATATTCTCCTTAACATAACTCTCATCAACATGAAATAGACCATGAAAAACCATATTCGAGTAGAGAAAACTAGCGTGACCAAATAAGAACGCCCTTATTTCTAGCCTCTAAGAGTCGAATCTCTCCAATACTATCAATCACCTACTTGGGCATCCAATAAAAATACCAAATGATCTATTCATTATTACCTAAAACTCTCTAAGCTCATGACCACATCTCAAATCACCACACATGCTGGGTATTGGCTGTCATTAAGGAAAAGAAAATTCATATGATACCCACTTTCTATAAAGAATGACATGAATACAAGAAACTCTAACAAGTTCTGTCATTTTCACTACGACCATGGTCATGATACTGAGGAATGTCACGCCTTAAGAAAAAGATAGAAGGGTTAATCATCAATGATTACCTATAATAATTTGTAAGGAAGGAAGTGCAACCCAAACAAACAAGAAAAGATCTTTACGATGCATTATTCGATATATGATAATTTCCAAAAACTACATCTCTACTTGCACGAGAAAATCTTTTAAGCTTTTCAATAAAAGTAGTAGTGCTTCTCCATATCTTCAATAAAATCTCTATGTCTCCAAATGGATTATCCATATCTCTAAACAAGTTTTATGTCTTCAATAAAATCTTTACTGCAAGATCTTCAATTCTCCAAATCTCTAATAAAATTTACATGATAAGATCTCTATGTCTCTAAATAAATTATTAATGTCTTCAATAAAATATCCAATATAAGATCTCTTTGTCTCTATTAAAATCTCCATATTTCAAACAAAAATATCTATATGCATTAGTCTCCTTACACAATACTTTAACACAAATTCCATGATCACAAAGCAATCTTCATTTTCTAAATATTATGTTCTCAACTTCAAGAGAATTAAGCACATTCATTGAACTCTCCTCTCTCTTGTAGGAACATTAACAAAACTCACGAGTATTCATATTAATAAAAACTATGAGAAGGTCATATGGCATGCATAAAATAATAAGTGTTTTTTTCCACCTACTTATGTTGGTTAATTTTTTCAAACATGATCATTTAAAAGACTTGAGAGGCAAATAATAGTGCAAAAAACTTTAAAATAAAAAGTTTGTCCATGTTTGGACAAAATTATATCCGTTCTTAGACACAATCATCCTAACCAGATTGGTCTCTTACCTTTTTCTTCTTTTGCTCAAGTATACATTTCAATGTATTTTTGAGTTTCCAAGAAGTCAAAGCAGCATCACGCACCACCTATAAGTGCACACTTAGACATTTCTATTCACACAAATTCTCCATGTAGAGTAAAAATACCAACCTTTCTACCAATGGTAGAACAAGAACCACAAATCAATGACAGACACTAATCTCTCCACTAATGGTAATAATTTTTGTCCACTAACCATAAGGTCGCTTTCCATCATTATTTCACTCACCATAAGAAACTCGTAACTTCATGCACCACGTGGTATCTACAACACCACCTTCCATGCTCCATGAAGTGAGTTGACGTGATCAAGGTCTATAAATACCTCTGGTCACTAGTTAAAATTTAAAGCCAAGCCAAGTAAGTTCAAGCCATTTGAGCTAGCTCATCCAAGGGTTTCACACTAATTCATTTAACAAACACGTACTCCTTGTATATTATTTTCTTCTCCTATATTTACTAGTTTAAACATCATAGGTTTTTTTGTTCTGACATGAGACTTATTTTTGTAGCGACAACCAAGGCCAAAGATAAAGTCTACATTTTAGCTCACACTTCAACCTAAGAAATAAGTATTGAAAGCTTGATACAATCCTAAAATTTCAAAGAATTCATCAAATTGCTTTCTAGAGTTTCATATTTTAGGTTCATGTTTGATATGGTTTAACAATGATATCTTGAGCTAATAGATATAGGAGTAGCAGGTAACAAGCAACAATTTATTATAGCTAGCCACAAGGGGAGTTTTTATTTTGTTTTTGGATCGAAATGAAAGGACGAGCCACAAGCGAAGTTGGGGTTTGAAATTTGCACTTCGTAGATAATGGCTACATTTTAGCTAATTGAACTGTTATCATCAGGAAGCTTATATTCACAAATCACAGGGGCTCACGACAATCACCCAGGTGGATGGTTGGAGAGAACAGGCTGGCTGGACCATTGTTTCATAAGTTATGGGTGATGGGCCCTACAAATATTAACTTTCACCTAGAAGAAAAAAGAAGAAAAGAGTAACATGTAAAATAAGAGTGATGACGACACTTTTTTCTCTCAATGTGTGGTTCCCATATTATAGTTTGTCATGCCAGAAGCAAACTAGGCATGTTCAAATGAATTCAAACTTCTAGCTTTTGTCCACACCATCTTAAGTTCAATCTCTCATCTTTGTGTCTATATATATATATATGTCTTCTTGCCACTGACACTTGATTTGTCTGTTTGTAGCATCAAGTAATATTTGTAGAAAAAAGCCTAAAACAATAGGCCTAGAACAAAGGGACTCAAAACAGTTGAGTCGAAAAGATATGGGCTCTGAACAGATGAGCTTGAAATACTTTTTTTTTTAATGTTTCTTGATAGGTGGCAGAATGCCAAAGTAGTCATCTTCATTATCGTCTCTAAGGAAAATGGCAGGAGATGTGGAGTCAGATGAGCTGGATTGGGACAAGACTGTTTTTGGGTCTTGGCTTTGTATAATGTCTTGTAATATTTAGAGGTATTCTTCCTCAGTTCTAGCGGAGGTAAGGAGAGTTGCCGTTTGAGCCTTCCGGGTTAGAAATTTTGATTGAGGATGATGATCAATGATGGGAGCTGTTTGATGTTTTTGTAACCATTATGTAATAGCTAATTTGGAACTTTTGGATTCGACTGCAAAGGAATCCCACCATTTGATTTTGAATTTGCGGACAAGTATTGGATGCCTGTTTTATACACACACACACATACCCATTAAAACTATCATGATTAGCCAATTTATTGTACATTATAATATGAGGTTTGGATTTTAAAAAACTGCAAAAATAAAATAAAATAAATAAATATAAATAAAAGAAAAGGAAAGAAAAAGAAGCATTTGATAATCATTCTTTTCTTTTTTAACTAATCATTTGTATACTTGAGATTTACATTTCACCTTGCAAATTAGTTTGTATAAAAAATTAATATAAAATGTTTGTAAAAACTATATTTTATAAAAATCTCTTTAAGTACATTGATAGGATATATCGAAATTCAAATCTAACTAGTGAGATATCTTAGAAGCATGATTATCATTAAAACCAAAAGCGTAAACATTGATATGAGTATTTGAAGATTAGATTATGAAAGTTTCAATGCCATAATAAGAAAGGGTTAAAGAAACTTCCAATAGAAAATGGTTTTGCCTTTTATGCATTTTCTCTGTTTTTTTTTCTCTTTAAATTGAAACCCACCACCTTTTCTTTTGTTTTCACCTTACATTCAGAATTGAAAAACATACAGTAAGGAAACCTTAAATCTAAAAAGGAAAAAAAATGAAAAGTGCAAGAAAAGACGATTCATTTTTTTCTTGAATTTAAGGACACTTTATATAGTATTATTTAGTTTTTTCATAACTATGTTTAATTAATTTAAGTTAATGAGATCTACTAATTCTCATATTTTCTCTCTCTACAAAAACCTTAACACCACCCTTTTTACATCTTTTATTCCTTTAATTTTATCCAATTAATATTTTCATTCCCAATTTTCTTCTCATACCAAATCTAATAATTAGCTAAGTATATGTTAATATTTATCAATCAAATTATACACTAGATCCTATTCATAACAATTCAAAATGTCATTAATTTGTCGAGGAAAACTGAAGAAACATCCTTTCAAATTATTTTTTCAAGATAGTTGTAATGCATGTTCAATGACAGTGAGCAACGTTCTTCTATTAGATGTTTTAAAATTATGCCAACTATTCATTTTAATATTTTTAAATAAGATTGAGTAATTACGATACTGGTGACATTTTAGTTGGTGTGCTTAGAAATTCAAACTTCACCTTAAGTTGTTATGGCTAGCTCTATTTAACGAGTATACATGACGTTGATCATTACATTATGGTCCAACGATTATGAGGCTAGCTAGCTAGCTACCTCTCTCAAGTATTGTTGCTACACGTATATTTGAGACTTATGCAAAAACAACCATGACAGGGCTTGCAAATGACATTGTATTCAACGATTTTGCTGCATCATTCGTGGTGTCTCTTGCTTGTGTGTTAATTAAATCCTAGAAAGGGACTTCCTATACAAACATTTTGTGTACATTGACAACCAATCGAGCCCATACCTTCATATAGAAATCATATGCTAGATGTATAATGAGTAACAACATTTATGACTAGCTTTATGTTTTTTTTTTCTTTTTACAATTAAACTAGCCAAAATAATCATAAATATATATAAATAACTATTGATGATGTCTTAAAATCTAAAATATGTAAATAAGAGGTTATTTAATATTTGAGATAGTGGTTAATTAATATGTTCAAGTGCTTGAATTTCTTCTTCTTAATCTAAGAAATTCCAGATTTATAATGGAAGCTTGAGTACCTACAAAAATAGTCTTAATCGGGGGACTTAAAGAAAAGAGTCTTAAATTTAAGGAACAATGATGTTTGTTCTTGAGTTTTTAAGTTGGTTAATGCTCTGAAATCTATTTATCTTTATCTTAAGAGATGAAAAATTCTGACATTTTACCTGGATGATTCATAGGGTATTTATACTCCCTGAACCTTGTTGTTTTCAGAGAAGGGATGGACTGAAAAGTCCTCTGCTTTTGGCTACATTAATGGAGATAAATATCTCTTACATATCATTAATGAGATAGTAAGTATGATGAGTCTCTTAAGAGACACTGTATACACTTATGAGTATAGGCATGTTGGGCCTTTAATACTTTTATTGTAGAGGATCATCCACGATCAAACATATAGCCTTAGACATGGTATGTCCAAGTTCTTTGGGCTTGACATGCTTGCCATACCCACGTTACCATGGGTTTGACAGATTGCCAAGCCCAAACACTTTGCATATGTATGTTCACTAGACCCACGTTACCTTGGGCTTCATTGATTGCTAAACTCAAGTACTTTGGGTCTGTATGCTCACAAACCCACATTACCGTGAGTTTGGCTGACTGCTAAGTCCAAGTTCTTTGGGTCTGGCATACTCGGCAGACCCACGTTACCTTGAACTTGGCTGACTACCAAACCCAAGTTTTTGGGTTTGGCAGGTTCCCTAAACCAAAAAGTTAACTTATTAGTTTCCCCCTAAGCGTTTAATGTCTAATCTTTCATTAGAGGCATACGAGATTTTAAGGGAGACAATCGATCTAAAAAGATTTCTAGAGAAAAGGAAAAAGGTTTTTGGGAAGATCACCCGACAATGCATAATAAATATTGCAAGCGTTTGGCCTTCTTAATGGTTATAAATGAGGTGCTATTTGTCTTGCATTCCTATCTTCCCCTCTTATTGTGCTTTTTTTAAACCTTTTTTTCGAATATTTTCTGACTTAAAAATTTCCAATATTTTACAAAAAGATGACAATTTAACAACAGATAGGAATTCATTGGCTAAGTAAACCAAATCTTCTTTCCTTGTGCTTTTGTAAAACCCTCTCCAATCTTTTCTTCCTTTTATCATCATAATTTTTAGAAAGGGAAAAGGAAACATATCTCCTGTACATGATTTTATTTTCAAGCCTGAAATTGAAACCACTCATTGCAGATCTCTAGCCATAAGAATTAGCCCTAGATATGAGAGGGATGATGTCTAATCTTCTTCTGCTGGAAGAAGGGATGAGGATGTTCCTAGGAGGTTTCAAATCTGAGAGGACAACCAAGACCTTATAGTTTAGTGAATTGGGACCAAGTATCTCTAGCTAATGCTAGTCAGCCAAAAGATTATATGATGGTCGTCCTTAAAGCTGGTGACCGTATCTTTCAGGTCACCAATAAATATGATGGGGGTAATATTATCATTACAACCCCTATAAGTCTATACGAGTTTGGATACTAATTTTATCTACAAGAATTTGTAAAAAATGTTCTGAGTTATTACAACCTCAGTCATGCTCATATTTATCCTAATGGATGAACCATTTTATCCTTATTTTGGAAATTATTGAGGATTTTGAATGATAAGGTTGGGTTATTTAGGCACTGTTATACCTTAATCAGTGGCATTGAAAGGGAGCTTTCAATCCCTTGGTTTTTTTTTTCAGTAGATGAAATGGACCAATGAAGAATACTATGAGAGGAAGGTCTTTTTAGAAAAAAAAATAAAGGGAGCAGTGAGTAATAGTAAGGTATACTGGCTTAGCTAAACCTCAAGATGGGTATAGCCCAATCTAAGGGTTGTACCCATTATTGGAAGACACCTCTAATGAGAGTAAATGAAAAGCCTTTTTTAGGCCTATAAGAGGAGAGAGTTTGCACCCGGTTGGATAACCTCTATATTGAATATGACATCAATTATATGGCTAAAGAGCTATATAACATTTCAAGTAATTATGCTTTCATATGTTTTTTTGATTTCAATACCTTTCATTTCTTGATTGTTTCTTTGTGTAGGGTTTTTACCTATGACCGATAGATATGAATTTAGAGGGTTTATCTTGTTTATACCTAGTTACGTGTCTACGCCATCTCCTAGTGACGACTCTTTTTCTAAAGAAAATCAACCATTGAAGAGAAGATGAAGGGTTAGGTCTTCCATTCAAATGAACATTGAAGAGATTTCCACATTCCAAGTCCAAGCTGAAGATGTTCCTGAAGACATCCCTATAACTAACCTTCCGCTGATGACGTTTGTTAAGAGGCAATAAGAGGTCTTGCTCTTCCTTATCAGAGGTCACGGGATCTCAACCCCAACCCCAGTCATTCTGGAGGCTGCTTTCCATCGGAAAAAAAGGTGAGTCTCTATCCCTTCAGATTCTGATGTAGATATCATTCCCCCTCTATGTAGTGGTCCTACTCTTACAAGTCTAGTTTATCTATTTCTTGGATCTTCCAGTCAAGCTCCTCCACCCTCTAGGGTGCAGGAAATCTTCTTTAATCTCAAGTTGGACCATGCCCCCTTCCGTTTCCCCACTCCAAGTAAGGAAAAAAAAGGGATAATAGAGACTATACTCTAGGGGAGGTCCATACTAGGACTTGGTGGGTTGGACATGATAGAGACATTGGAAAAACTCCTCACCTTTTCTTCTGATGTAGAAGGACTGATCGACCCTAGCTTCCAACGCAATCTGGCCATTACTGGACATATAGCTTTTCAGGTAAGATAACAAATTAAATTAATTTAATTTTTTATGCTATTTTGAAAGATAACTTATATTATCTCTTTTGTTGTTTAGACTTTCATGATGCATGCCCACTTCAAGAGTAGGTGGGCTGAAGAGAGAAGGGCTATGAAAGAGGCCATTGAGTAGTATCATGCTAGGAGGTCTGAAGTACATAAACTCAGAGAAGAAAATGCTGCTTAAGATATTAAAATGGACTCTCTTAGAATTGTGTATTCCAGGCTGCATAGAGGGATAAAAGCTCAAACCATATTGACCTCCTGGAGATAGGGATGAATGACTTGGAGAAGGAGGTAGATGAGTTTAAAGGTGCAGGAGAAACCCTAAGAGAAGGGCTGAAGTTAGCTAAAGAGGAGGTTCAAAACTCTCGCGCAAGAATGGAAGACTTGAAGAATTCCTCCCAAGCTTTTTGGTCTGAATATAGGTAGTCTATGTCTCTAACAAAGATAATAGGGGACAAGCTCTTTTTAGTCATGTCAAACTTGTATTTTTTTAAGCTATCCAGAGGGATACAAGCTGATTTTAACGAGAGTTTCCCAGATGGCCAAGTCCTGGACTTCGCTGATGTTTTCCCAGTTAGAGCTGCCTCAACCAGGAGTGGAGTCTATCTGGCTCAAGAACCTGGCCTGGAGATGTGGGTTCCTTTAGTGTTTTTGTTTTTTTTATTGCAAATACTAGGGCTTTTCAAGCCTTGAATTTGGCCGTAAGGCTTATGCTTTATATTTTGGATTTTAAAATTTATGATACATCACTTGCATATGATACATTACTTATATCATTATTGTATTTATACACGCTAACAAGTTGTGTTAAGCGCCTGAACGAGTCCAAAGCCCACTGTTAAAAAAACATAAATCTCCAATACTTAGAAAAATTCTTATAAAAATGTTAACATTTATAAGAAAAGTTTAAACAACCAACATCCAACAAGGGCTATATCAAAATAACCAGCACCTAAAAATCTAAGTTTGGCCATGATGGAGATGAATTCTCTATGTTAGGTAGTAATCTACATGTTGTTGAGACCCACGACGTTAGATAATTGGGGTGTTTGTGATAGTTGAGAGTATTATCTCTAGGGAGGTAGTTGAGATTATTATCCTTAGAGAGATTGTTGAACAATCCCTTGAAGATTGCCCTTGGGGAGAACACATACCATCCCTTAAGACTTTGTAAGGGCTACTGCCCTTAGAGAGACCAAGTCCATACCTTGAAGAGGGGTGCATATAGCACTGAGAAAACCACATCCATCCCTTAGAGAGTAGTGCATATAACATTAAGGAGACTAGATCCATCATTTGAAGAGTAATGCATATAGAATCGGGAAAACCATATCCATCTATTGAAGATTTCTTATAAGAAGAATGCATACCATCCCTTAGGACTTTGTAAGGGCTACTACCCTTAGGGAGACCAACTCTATCATTTGGAGAGTGGTGCATATATCATTCAGGAGACCACGTCCATCCTTTTAAGATTACTTATGGGAAGAACACATACCATCCTCTAGGACTTTGTAGGGGCTACTGCCCTGAGGAAGGCCTCATACCAATCCCCTGAAGATTGCCCATGGGGAAAACACATACCGTCCTCTAGGACTTTGAAGGGTATACACAATGATAAAGAAATGAAAATATACATTTTTATTCATTATGATATATTTTTAGATTGTCTGAATGCCAGTCGTGGGGGAGATCTTTCCTTCCATATCTTGCATATGGTAAGTATTGACTTTGATAACTCTTATAACTTTGAAGGGACCATCCCATTTTGGAGCTAATTTACCCCTACTCTCTTTATTGCTTGTAACCTTTAGTTTTCTAAGTACATGGTCTCCAAACTTGAATCTTCTATTCTTGACCCAGACATTGTGATATTAAGTAGTTTACCCTTACTCTCTCTATTGTCTATAGCTTCTAGTTTTATGAGTATCAGGTCTCCAAACTAGAATCTTCTATTCATGACCCTAGTGTTGTGATATTGTGTAGTTCTAAGCCTATAAACGTCATTCTTAACTGCAGCTGTCAAACATAATTTTTTTAGGAAATCGAGGTTAGTCGTAAGACCTTGTTCATTGCCTTCTAAGGTATAGTGAACTACTCGGTGGCTTGAACATCCAATTTCAGCTAGGATCATGGCTTCCGTCCCATATATGAGAAGAAATGATGTTTCACAAATTGATTTTTTTGAGTCGTTCTGTAGGCTCATAAAATTTCATTCAACAATTCTACCCACTCTAACTTGGCTTCCTTTATCATTTTTTAAGTTTAATAAACAAAACTTTATTAGTCAACTCAGTTTGACCATTTGTCCGAGAGTGTGATACTAAAGAGAAACAATGATCTATATGAAGCCTTTGCAATGTTCTCTCATTTTATGATTGTCAAGTTGCGCTCCATTATCAAAGATCAAAATTTTAGGGAGCCTAAAACAACATGTTATATTCTCCCAAAAGAAAAAAAACACGTTGTTGATGGTTATCTCTGTTAGAGCTTCTATTATAACCCAATTGGTAAAGTAATCCACGATTACTAAGACAAACTATCTCTTGCCTGTAGTTTTAGGGAATGGATCTAGAATGTCCATTCCTCATTGTGAAAATGGCCAAGGAGAAGTTATAACTGTCATTTCTATAGATGGTTGTCGAGGAACTGAAACAAATCTCTAACTTTTATCACACCTTTTTAATAGACTTATGACATCCTATAGTATGGCTGGTCAATAAAATCTTGCATGTATTGCTTGAGCTGCAAGAGCCCTAAAGCCTATAAATAAACCATATATGCCTTCATTTATTTCTTGTAAAACATAGGAGCTCCCGTGTGGGGACAATCATTTCAGTAAAGAGGCTAAGGTAGATCCTGTATAAGACATTGTCAATTATGCAATATCCTGATGCTTGTCATGTCAGGCAAATGAATTCATTTATGTTTTAGGGTAAGCTCTCTTGTTTGCAAATAGTCTCTAATAAGTATCCTCCAATCATATATTATTTGGCTGACTGCTAAGTCAAAATGTTTTGTACATTGGACTTGGCTGATTGCCAAGTCCAAGTTCTTTAAGTTTGACATATTTGTCAAACCCATTTTATTTAAGTTAATTTTTATTTAAAAAAATCATAACAAAAAATTTAACTCATTAACTATAAATGCTCGAACTTCAAAATAATTATTGGTAAATGTAATGACTGGCAACTCGAATCATCTTTAGAAATCAGTTTTTTTTAACATTGTGGTAGCGATTGCTTTTCAAAGTGTTTTTTCTCTTGAAAATACATCAAAATAATATATATTTTAAAAAATTATTTTTTACATTAGCATATCAAAATGATTTAAAAATACTAAAAAAAGTTAATTTGAAAAAAAATTAAATTTTTTATAAAAACATTTTACAACTACAAAAACAAACAAGACCTTAATCAATTATATAATCTTAATTTTTCCATATAGCATGATAATTAAAAATTTGTTTGGTGTAATCTACTGTTTTTTTAACTAAAAATAAAAATATAACACTAGATTATTTTGAATTTTTTTATTGAAACAAAACTCAACACAATTGTTTTTTGGAATCCATTTCATTTGGTTTTGAATTATTTTTACAAATGGTTTTTGGGAGTCATTATTGCTGCTGCACATAAGTAATAATGATGCTTTAATTCTTTTTTGACTTTAATGAAATAACAAATAATTTGATTTTTTTAAATGCCAAAATTATCCTTAGGTAAAATTTTAAGTTTTAGTAGTGATATGTTACTATCTTGAGATTTGAGATCTAAGATGCGAAGGTAGTGTAGATATTTTTTTTATTTTTTATTTTATTTCTTGTTTATAAGTACTAAAACTCACTCTAAAACTAACACAGAGACAAATTTAAATTTAAATTTTATCTTTATCTTTTTAACTAAATATATTGTTGTCTTTTCTATATTTATCTTTTTATATAGGAACACTAACCAAACCCAAAACTTCCTACATTATTGAAACATAACATCAAATCCCTTTAAAAAAAAAACAAATACAACCCTACATTTTATTGTGATCTTGTGTCTACAACTTCATTGAGCAATGAAAAGGAATTCAACTTGGAAGATAATGCCAAAGAATTTGATAATAATCTTGATTTTAATGATTATAGAAAAAACCTAAAAATCACATATGTTTTCTACAAGAATCCAAAGTATTTTCTTTTCTTTTCTTAAAAAACTTTTGGTATTCAGACCTTTTTTATTCTTTTTGAATTGATCCCTTTGTGGCCAAATTGGTAGCAAAATGCTTTTGGTTTTTTTTATAAAGAAAAGGCCAAATTGAAAGATAGAGCACCAAAATGGAAAAAAAGGAAAATGGTTGGTAATTTTAAAGTTGGCATAAAATGTTCACTTTGGTTCTCTTCCTTTTAAATTTCTAATTTTTTTATCCCTTTTGTTTTTTTAAAAACTTCATTTTGGTTCAAAACTTTATTTTTCTTATTTTTCAGTCCCTGATTTGAGAAAAGAGAGAGAGTGAGATTTGTCGAATTATGGTTGAAGAGAGAAAGTCTTAGTTGACACAAATCTTGTCTATAAAAATAATCGATCTTGGTATTGACGGGTTCCATTCGATGAGGGGAGTTCTATTGAGATTTTTTTTTCATTTTTAAATTGCTTGAGAGGGTAGAATTGATATCGAGAAGTTTTTGTGTTTCAGGTTGATATTTTATTTTTGGACTATCTTTTAGTTTGAAGTTATAAATGACTTTATTTAGGTTTTTAGAAAGTGTTTTTGAATTAAAAAAATGGATTTATAGGTGTAAAACACCCATACCCTGACTTTTCAATGACCCTCTATTATTGAAATCGCGGCATAAAAAATGAGGCGTACCCTACAATGTTTTCTAAAAGACATGTCATCCGCCCCTAAAAAAATAATGAAGGCTTAGGTGCGAGCCTAGACATGCAGATTCGCATGTCTAGTCGCATGTCTAGGCTTTTTATTTTTTATTTTTATTATTATTAAGGCCTGCATGTTTGGGCCTTTTTTTAGGTGCTATGTTTTTATTTTTTAATTTCATACCTCAATGTTGGTTTTTTTAAAACAAAATTGATTTTTTTTCAATTTCATCCTTCAACATTTGATTTATTTTTAATTGGTCTTCATGTTTTGTTTTCTTTTGCATTAAATGGAGTTATTGTGGTCCCAAATAAATATCCCATCATTTTATTGGTGATTGATTTTACAAATATTTATTTTTGTTATTATTTTTTCTGGTTGTCCAAATCTCCTTTGGATTCCCAAGTCAATCGAGTCATATTAAGTTAATCTTTACATGTTTTTGGTTTTTTTTACTAGAAATCATGTTCGTAGTATAACTCCAAGCATTTATCATTTTTTTTTTGTTTTTTTAAAAATGATCTAGCCACAACTTACCGTGCTCTAAAGATCTAGTATAACTCCAACAACAAAACTAAACAACTAGAAATTAAGATAATGAAATTATTTGTCAATCTTAACTTTCAAACTATTAGGCTATATGACTTTTGTTCTTAGCAAGGTTCTAGCGAGTTTGCATTGAACCCTGTTATCACAAGACTTTCATGTTTGGGTCCTAAAGAGCTCTCGCAAAATTTTTCTATACCCATTTAGAAGTGTTATCTTGAGTCGTTGGATTTTAAACCAATATTAAGAAGTTTGAGTATGTGTAATTGGGATTCAACCAATACCAGAAGCATATATTGTATTAGGAGAAGGGAGGATATGTTTTTGAGAGAAGGGAAGAGACGTAAAACAAACCCTAGCCACTGTTAAGAGAAGGAAAAAAAATTAGAGAACAAAAAGACAAAAAAAAAAAAAAAACCTATCCAAGGTGCCTACAGAAAGAAACCCAAGCCATATGAAAAAAATTCTAGAGAGAAAAAAAGAGTGAGTGAAATAAACTCTAGCCACCGTTGATAGAGAGAAAGCGTGCATAAAAAATGAGAGTAAAATTTGAAGAGAAAATGG
>Ga0325404_1002791_pt1 | contig 18670 bp, 14 predicted proteins | sample PopdelMetagenome_18_FD_205664 | JGI IMG/M metagenome (GOLD analysis project Ga0325404, IMG submission 205664) | Populus deltoides microbial communities from Bellville, Georgia, United States - Xylem-Control-R1 | ecosystem: Host-associated > Plants > Phyllosphere > Stem > Wood/Secondary xylem... | reverse complement strand
CTAGCCACCGACCCTAAAACTGAAACCTCACTAGATTCGTGAGGGAAACCAATACAACCAGCTAACTAACAAATTAAGAATCTATGGTATTCACCCTCCAAGCTCGTTGGATCCTTTTGTTTTCATGTTTTCCCACCTTCTTAAGTCTGTCACACGCATTCCCCATCAAATTCATTCTTTCCATCATCTTCGTCATGGCATGCATTTGAATTTAAGTTCTACATCGGGAGGGGGTGGTGTGTTGGTTTTAGTTTCGCAAGAACCACAAGAAGGTGAGATGAGAGGTGTGAGTGTGTGAGGATATTAAGAGTGTTTAAGCGAAACACGAGCGACATGAGGATAATTTTTGTTTTTACCACTAACCAATTTTTGCAAGTACTATCATGTCAGATCAAAACAACACACCACTCCCTCACGATGTAGAACTTAAATTCCAAATATAAGCCAAGAAAAATATGATGGAAAGAATGAATTTCATGATGGGGAACGTGTGTGACAGACTTGAGAAGGTGGGAAAACATGGTAACATGGCTGGAACATGTACCCAAGACATGAGAAAGGTTGGGGCTGAACCGAAAACAAACAATGGCAGTGAGGCTGAAAGGCCAAGGTGGGGTGATTATGCGAATTTTGAGGAGGACGTTGATGATATTCGTTATGATGGTTTTAAGGATTAGACCATAGGCCATCGGGAAGGTTTTCAGCAGCCTAGAAACTGAAGGGATTTCATGTATTTTGATGAGGTGTTATGGCAAAAGAAAATGCAGATTCAAAAGGAGAGGTGGTTTCAAAGGGAGAGAAATATAAAGATTGGTGTTCTTAAAAAAAGAATCCAAGAGTCTATCCCGTATTCTAGGGGAGATGAAGCAAGAACTTGATGTGTTAACAGAAGCAATCAATGCCCAGTAAGCTTCAAAAAGATAGGAGAAAAAAATGCTGCAATGATGATACACAAAATAGAATGCCTGTTATTTTCATCCAAAATTGTTGGCAGCGATAGTTGGCAAGAAAACAACTCCAAAGGCTTCAAAAAAAGGCTAAGGAATTGTCTATTCAACTTGTTGGTGATTCATAATGTCTTTGTGTATGGGTTGCGTGATCACATGATCACGAGGTTCGCATCACTTTGGATCAATTGTAAGTGGGTCTCATATAAGTCCACCTAAGGGGGGTCCATTAAGGTTTATTTAAGTCTAGAGTTAGTATAAATAAAGGTCAAACTAGACATGTAAGTTAGAACAATTCAAATTAATAAAATTTCTTGTTTGCCGCACTTTCTGTGCTTGGTAAGATACTCTCTCTTCCTTGGTTCTATAAAGAACTGAAAAATAATTTATCGAAGAACAACTGACTTCGTGGCGTCATCCTTATACTTCTCGTTTGCGAATCAATATTCATTGGGTGGGGGTTTTCGTTTCGAATAGTGTTGGTGCTTAGGTACAAGTTATCTTTGTGTCACATTCCTATCAAACTTGATTTACTTGGCTTTCCGAGAATTATTGTCTTTGCGTGTGGGTTGCGTGACCACATGATCACGAGGTTTGCATCACACCACCTAGTATTATGGTTATTAGAAACCTTAATTGGTCTTTTAGAGATATGCAAGTGAATGATTACGTAAAAGGAAGGTATTAGTACCCCTAGTACACCTTACCTGAGATAAGCTGCATTGTTTTTTTCTCTTTGTTTATTATAGTCTAATTATGTTTCTATTTCTATCTGCCTACTATGACATGTTTGCTACAATAAACAAACTCTGATCTCTTAGGTCAAGAAGTTGGTTTGAATGATGAAATCTTCTCAACTATCATTGAGGCTTCTTTCGGGGCGGACCTGAAATTTTTGGCTATTATGTCATTTCAGATAAAATTTCTTGCAGTTTGTTTATATCTTTATATTATGAGTGAATGAATTGTATTATTCCCAATAATATTTAGGACATTAACCTTATATATGTTTTTTTATTCTTATATTAAAATGAGTAATAATAAATTCATATCCTTAATAATATTTTGGAAATTAACTCCTTTTAGGTTTTTCTATCCTTGTATTAAAAGTAAATAATATTTTCTTGCCAAAAATAAATTTGTAATATTTTTGAAATATAGGGTCAATCCTTAAGAATTCTACAAACTTGTTGTAAAATCAAAGCAATATTTTTTTTTTTTTGAAACATGCCAAAGTATTTTAGATTTTTCTTTTAAGAAAATGCTCAAATACTTTTAAGAAATTTTGGCTATATGCAAGAAAAAAATAGTATTTTTTTAATTTTTTATTGTTTTTTAAACTTTATTTGGCAAAAACTTATTTTTCTTTGTAATAGAATTGTCAAAACAGGCCTAAGAGGGTGTTTGTTAAACACACCTTTAAGCCAAAAAAACCCTTTAGCAAAAAAATTACAAGCCAGACAAGGTTAACCTGAAATCTCTGGTCCAATCATAAACTGAACCAAAGACCCTGGTTTAACCCGAAAACAACCCGAAATAAAACCAAAGTGAAAAAAAATTAAACATAAAAAAACACGAAAAAAATATTGAACGAATTGGATCAAAATGCAAAAAAGATGAAGAACACGAAGAACATTCACCATAAACCAACCAATATAGGCTCCAAATCAGACCTTATACGGTCAAAATAAAGGCATAAACATGTTTGAAATCATGAAATGATCACTGATCTAACATCCACTTACTTTGATTATTAAAGAATCAACACAATTTTGTCAAAATAGATTTCAGTTCAAAACTGAAACCTTGAGATTAAAACCCCTAGAAACTTGTTATTGATGCAAATAAACCCTAGATTATTGACTAATCTAGTTGCCCGAATAATTTAGTGTAAAGAATTGGACCAAAACTGGTTCAAATCAAAGGCCTAGAGCAATGTTCTTCCTAAAAACTCGAAGAACACTGCCCAGAAAACCTAGAATTGAATAACAAGCTGCCAAACCTAGAAAATGACCTTTTAGGTCTTTAAACCTACTACTTTTAGCGCACACAAATCACATTGCCATACATGTTTAAACCAAAACAAACAACAGAAAACAACAAATCATAGAAAACATGCATGAGGTTTTAATCTTCAAAACTATCAAAGCTAAACAACAAGCATATTCAACATTATGGAATTCAAAATTGAATGCTTGACACTCAAAAGAACTTAACCAAAACCTAGGAACCTATATCATACATCAACAAGCCCTAAAAAAACTTCAAACACCTACTGTCATGTTGGCAGAATACAAGAACTATTTTATTTTATAAAAATCAGTCACAAAGATATTGTCTTGGCGTCCAGTAGCATCAACAACAACTCCAAGCAAGATTTAAACAATAATAATGACATTTTACATACTAATTGAAGCCAAAACGATGATCAATGCAATACAAAAAACAATTCTTGGAAACATCATTAAAAGTACATGAACAAGCTAGAGAAGTGCCTCATAGACATTATCTACTAGACTAAGTGAAGAGTTTATACCCTCCGAGCTCTAACAACGGGTATTGCCCTTTCTTTTCCATGATTGCAACTTTTTTTGAAGTTGAGGAGACCTGGTTCTAGGTACTTAAACCTTTACACTTAGGGTTCCATTATCAGTATTTTCCTCCCTTTTTTGTTCCTCATTCTTACCTTTCCTTTTTTTTCTCCCCCTTCCCTAATTTTCCAAGGGATATTTATAGGATTTCAAGCTAGGATTTTTATGGATTTGAACAAAAATTGATCTCATTCATCAAAGCTTGGCCCTCTATTCAAAATGAGAGAGTTTTTGGTATGTTTTGCAGCTGTGAGCTCTTTACATTCAGTGGTTTCAAGATGATGGTTTTGTAACGAACTCGAGAATAGTTTTTTTTTATATATATCAAACTTGGAGGGCACGGTGAGTTGTTTTTTGCCCTCTTATCTTGAGAGAAATCTTCTAAGCCTTCGATAAGAGACCTTAAGGAGATTCTTAAGTGTGATCACACAAAAAAAACTGAGTGGTTTTTTATGCAGATCAGCCCAACACCAAGTGTATTCATGCCAACGAGCCATTGGAGGTGCCAATTAGGCCAATTAGGCCAATCACAAGAGCCAGGGCAAAGAAGCTTAAAGAAGCATTGAATGGGCTTGTTTAAAACATATGGAGCAAAATGGACCTAGAGTTTTGGACATTTAAGGAGCATGAAGGACAGCCTTTAATTCATCTAGTTCAGGTCTAAGAAGAGCTCAATTCGTGTGGAACAAGGGGTTAATATGTCCGGCCCAATACCAGCCTTGTTAGGCTTGTTCTTTTCCTAATGGTACAAGGATAAAAAGCCAGCAATTTATTTTTCTAATTAAGTAAGAAAGTTGGCCTTATTTTATTCCTAAAGAGGGGAGTACTATTTAATGTTTTTCCTAACTTAGAAAGGAAAGTAATTAAATCAGCGAGGAAATTTGTTTTCTTATTTGTCCAAGTTAAATAAGGAAATCCAAGCTAATCAAGGATATCAAATGGGGGCAGCAACACAAATTTTCCAAATCAGATTTTTTCCTAGTTTATTCAGGACTTCTTAAGGGTGACAAATCTGATTCTAGCATATTTAGGATGATAATTTTTGGATTTTTATTATTTTCTTCTTAGTTTTTGGGTTATTATTACTTATTTGGATCAATTGTAAATGAGCTTCATATAAGTCCACCCAAAAGAGGGTCCATTAAGGTTTCTTTAAGTCTAGAGTCAGTATAAATAAAAGCATAACCAAACATGTAAGGTTACGCAATTTTCATATCAATAAACTTCTTTGCCGCACTTGTTGTGTGTTGGTGGGATAATCTCCCTTTCTTAGTTCTCTAAAGGACTGAAAATGACTTATCGAAGAACAACTATCTTCGTGACGTCATTCTTATACTTCTCGTTCGCGAATCAATATTCGTTGGGTGGGGGTCTCCGTTTCCAATAGTGCTGGTGCCTAGGTACAAGTTATCTTTGTGTCACCCTCCTATCAAACCTAATTTCCTTGGCTTTCCGGGAATTAGTGTCTTTGTGTGTGGGTTACGTGACCATGTGATCACGAGGTTTGCATAATTTGGTATCAGAGCTTGGCTCCATTAATTAGGTTATATATCATTTTGAAATTTTTGTTTCTTGTTGTTTCCGCAAAAAAATTCCTTAGTGTCCAATTTCTTCTTCTCTTTGATTTTACAGCATATTAAAAAAAAATTAGTTATTTCATTTGGTTACTATCCAAAATATATCAGTAGCATAAAAAAACAAAAAGAAAAAAGAAAAGAAAAAAAAATCTTTCAAAGAGATGTTTATTGGTTTCTGCTGCAGAAAACCAAACAAGGGAAAATTAGACCAAATCAAACTCGTAATTAGCTCAAATTTGATACATTTATTACCGGGGCCCTAATCGCATCACATATTAAGTTTGGGCTCAATTAGATATTGTTTGCTTTGGTTTTCAATTTCGGGTCTAATTAGGTCTCATTCATATTGTTTTTGCGTCAGTATATCAAACCTTATCATAATTTGCTCAAACTTCAAATTCTGTCTATTTGGGTTGATATCGCATTATATCTAAAATGTTAGCTTAATTGGACATCATTTAATTTAGGTTCTAGATTCAGACTTAACTCGTCGTAAATGAGTATGTTCTGCGTTAACTTTTGAAATTCGCTTTCTTTCTATTATTTTCATTTCTTGCAGTATATTTTCAACATATCCAGCATATTTGGGTGTTGTTTCATCATTTTTTGCCTATTTCGTTTCTGTTTTTATTCGAGTCTTCAGTTTCGTTCGTATTTCGGATAGATTCGCTTGCTACTCGCGAGACTATCATCGCAGTTTTGTTTTTGCTTGTTTTCTATTTTTTATTGCTTCTTGAGTCATATATACATATTTGGATTGCGTTACTAAGATTGGTTCTATTTGGTGTTGGTTTCAGTTCTGTAAGAACCACAATAAGGTGAGAGGAGAGGTGTGAGGATATTAAGAGTGTTTGAGTTACACGAGCGACGTGAGGATAATTGTTTTTTTACCACTAACCAGTTTTTGCATGTATTATCATGTCAGATCGAAACAACACACCACCCCATCCTGAGGGAGAACTTAAGTTCCAAATGTAAGCCATGATGCAGAAGATGGAGAGGATGAATTTTGTGATGGGGAATGTATGTGACAGACTTGATAGGGTGGAGAAACATGGTAACGTGGTTGGAACGTGTACCCGTGAGAAAGGTTGGGGCTCAACCAAAATCAAAAGTGGCACAAGGGTCGAAAGGCCAAGGTGAGCTGATTACGAGGATTTTGAGGAGGCCGTTGATGATATTGGTGATGGTTGTTTTGAGGATGAGGCCATAGGCCATCGGGAAGGTTTTTGGCAGCCTAGAAACTGAAGGGATTTTGGGAATAGAACTAGGGGCTAATTTGGCCAAAGGGAAAATTTTCATAGTGTTGGGAGACATGTTGATTTAGATGATGATTTGGATGCTATCAAACTGAAAATACCTTCTTTTCAAGGTAAGAATGATCCCGAGACATATTTGGAGTGGGAGAAAAAGGTAGATTGGATTTTTGATTGCCATAACTATTCAAAGGCGAAGAAAGTGAAATTGGTAGTCATCGAATTCATGGATTATGCACTGATTTGGTGGGATCAGAATGTGATTAGTAAAAGGAGGAGTGGAGATAGGCCGGTAGCATCGTGGGAGGAGATGAAAGTGTTAATGAGAAGGCGATTTGTCTAACCACTATTATAGAGATTTGTATCTGAAATTGCGGAGTTTGAATCAGGGTTCTAGATCCTTGGATGAGTATTTCGAGGAGATGGAGATCGCCATGATTCGGGCCAATGTGATTTAGGATCGAGAAGCTACTATGGCTAGATTTCTAAATGGGCTGAATAGGGACATTGCGAATGTTGTAGAATTACAACATTGTGTGGAATTGGAGGACATGGTCCATATGGCAACAAAGGTGGAGAGGCAAATAAAGAGAAGGGGCAGTACACGTTTTCAGACCAATTCGACTTCATCTTCCTCAACATGAAGGCCAAATTTGAAGAGAGAGGGGGTTGTCCAACCAAAGCCTTATGTAAAGGCCGACCCACCTAAGGCCAAAAAGGATACTCTTATGGATGGGAAAGGTAAATCTAAATTTCAACCTACTCGTGATAGAGATATTAAATGCTTTAAGTGTTTAGGGAAGGGGCACATTGCATCTCAGTGTCCAAACTGAAGAGTTATGCTTACAAGAGACAATAGGGAGGTTGAATCTGAAAGTGACAAATCTGAAAGTGAAAAGATGCCACCTTTGGTGGATTATAGTGATGAGGAGATTGCATATCCTGTTGAGGGGGAGGCCTTGGTTATAAGGTGTGCGCTGAAATGCAAATCAAAGAAGATGATGTAAATCAACAACGAGAAAATATATTTCACACTCGATGTCACATCCATAACAAGGTATGTAGCATGATAATCGATGGAGGGAGTTGTGCTAATGTAGCTAGTGATACTCTTGTGAAGAAATTGAATCTGAGTTGTCTTAAGCATCCTAGGTCTTATAGATTGCAATGGTTGACTGAATGTGGTTACTAAGCAGGTATTGATTGCGTTTGCTATTAGGAAGTATTCTAATCAGATTTTGTGTGATGTAGTCCCAATGCATGCTAGTCACTTACTTTTAGGGCGTCCATGACAGTTTGATCGGAAAGCGATTCATGATGGGTTTAGAAATAAGTTCACTATTGTAAAGGATGGTAAAACCATTACTCTTGTACCTCTTTCTCCAAAACAAGTATATGCTGATCAAATAAAATTAAAAAAGAAATGTGAGGATAGGAAGAGTGGAAATTCACGCGAGGACAATGGTGAGAGAAAACTATCAGATTCGGCTAAAAATAAATCATTAATTAAACCTGTTGAGAGCGAAGGTAAAACCCGAGGAGTCAAGAAAGTAAGCTTGTGTGATGATAATAATGTGGAAAAATTACAGAAACAACCTAATTTTTATGCGAAGGGATCTCAAATAAGATATGTATATTTCACTAATAAGCTGATGATCTTACTTGTGTATAAGGAGGCTTATTTTAACACTAACGATCTTAATTCTGCTATTCCTAGTGTGGCTCTTTCTTTGATGCAAGAGTTTGATGATGTATTCCTTGAAGACATCCCTAGTGAATTACCACCATTAAGGGGAATTAAACATCAAATTGATCTCGTGCCCAGAGCTTCAATTCCTAATTGTCCAGCCTACAGAAACAACCCCGAGGAGACGAAGGAGCTTCAAAGGCAAGTACATGAGTTGATGATGAAGGGGTACATTCGTGAGAGTATGAGTCCTTGTGCTGTGCCAGTGCTCCTTGTGCCTAAAAAGGATGGAACATGGAGGATGTGTGTCGATTGTCGTGTCGTCAATAGCATAATGGTAAAGTATCAACATCCTATTCCTAGGCTTGATGACATGCTAGATGAGTTACATGGATCATCTATTTTCTCTAAAAAGTGGGTACCATCAAATTAGGATGAAAGAGGATGATGAGTGGAAAACTGCATTTAAGACTAGGCATGGTTTGTATGAATGGTTAGTCATGCCGTTTGGAAATACAAATGCGCCTAACATGTTTATGCGTTTAATGAATCATATGTTGTGTGTGTTTATTGGTAAGTTTGTTGTTGTGTATTTTGATGACATTTTGATCTATAGTAAGAACTTAAATGAGCATCTTAATCATTTACATAATGTACTTAGTGTATTGCGTAGTGAGCAATTGTATGCTAATCTTAAGAAGTGTACTTTTTGCACGGAGAAAATTGTGTTTCTTGGCTATGTCTTCACTGCGCAGGGTATCGAGATGGACGAGGAGAAAGTTAAGGCCATCTGGGATTGGCCTACACCAAAATCGGTAAGTGAGATAAGGAGTTTTCATGGACTTACTAGTTTTTATTGAAGGTTTGTGAAGGATTTTAGTACTATTGCTGCACCTTTAACTGAAATTGTGAAAAAGTCTGTTGGATTCAAATGAAATGATGAACAGAATAAGGCTTTTAATTTGTTGAAAGATAAACTATGTTCAGCGCCTGTTTTAGCTTTGTCAGACTTTAGGAGAGCTTTTGAAGTTGAATGTGATGCGTCAGGTATTGGTATAGGAGCTGTGTTAATGCAGGATAAGAGGCCCATTGCGTATTTCAGCAAAAAACTTAATGGGACAACTTTGAATTACCTTACATATGACAAGGAGCTCTATGCCTTGGTAAGAACTCTAGAGATGTGGCAGCATTACCTGTGGCCCAAGGAGTTTGTGATACACTCTGATCATAAATCATTGAAGCACTTGAAAGGGTAAGGTAAGTTGAGTAGGAAACATGCCAAATGGGTTGAATTTATTGAAACCTTTCCGTATGTGATCAAGTATAAGGAAGGAAAAGAAAACATTGTGGTTGATGCACTTTCACGCAGGTATGTTCTTTTATCTACTTTGGATACTAGATTTTTAGGATTTGAACACATAAAAGAATTGTACAAGGATGATACTGATTTCACTAATGTTTACAATGCTTTCAAAAGTTCAGCCAGCTTTTGGAAAGTTCTATAAACTTGATGGATATTTGTTTAAAGAGAGTTGTTTGTGTGTTCCATTAAGTTCTATGCGTGAATTGCTTGTACGTGAAGCACATGGAGGCAGGTTGATGGGGCATTTTGGTTTTACTAAGACTTTGGATGTGTTGCATGAGCATTTTTATAGGCCTAAAATGAAAAAAGATGTGCGACGCATATGTGATAAATGCATAACTTGTAAGAAAGCAAAGTTTAGGACTCAACCATATGGCTTGTATATCCCTTTGCCTGTAAATAAGGAACCATGGGTAGACATTTCGATGTATTACATCTTAGGTTTACCTAGGTCAAAACAGGGTAGGGATTCAATTTTTGTAGTTGTTGATAGGTTTTCAAAGATGGCACACTTTATTCCATGTCATAAAATCGATGATGCCACTAATATTGCTGATTTGTTCTTTAGGGAGATAGCACGCCTTCACGGGGTCCCTAAGAGCATTGTTTCTGATTAGAGATGTTAAGTTCCTTATCTATTTTTGGAAGGCGTTATAGGGAAAATTGGGTACTAAACTGTGGTTTTTAACTACTTGTCACCCCCAAACATATGGACAAACCGAAGTAGTTAATAGGACCTTAACACAACTTATGCGTGTTGTCATTCAAAAGAGCTTAAAGAATTGGGAATATTGTATGTCATTTATAGAGTTTGCATATAATCATAGTGTGCACTCTACTACTGAATTTTCACCATTTAAAAATTGTTTATGGATTTAACCCTTTGACTCCAATGGTTTTGATTCATTTTCCTGTTGATGAAAGGGTTAGTTTGGATGGTAATCGTAAAGCACAGGTGGTGAAGACACTAAATAAGAGTGTGCGGCAACAGATTGAAAAGAGGAATCGTGTGTATACGACCAAAGCCAAAAGGGGGTGCAAACATGTTGTCTTTCAGCCCGGTGATTGGGTTTGGGTGCATATGCGCAAAGAGAGATTTCTGGCCCATAGGAAATCAAAGCTACAACCTCGAGGAGATGGGTCATTTCAGATTATTGAGAGGATCAATGACAATGCTTATAAAGTTAATTTGCCAGGTGAGTATGGTGTTAGTGCTACCTTTAATATTTCTAATCTTACTCTGATGTGAACCTCGTGATCACGTGGTCACGCAACCCACAATTAAGATTGAGATCTGATCTTGAAAAGCTGAAATAGATCTGATAGGAGTGTGATACAATGGAAACCTGCCCCAAGGCACCAACACTAGTGGATTGAGTAGAATGACGCCACGAAGGCAGTTAATCTTTGATAAGTCAGATTCAGTTTGTTCAAGAACTGAAGAATGCAAGAATCACTCTCACACGTTAAAACTAAAAAATTCAAAAGTAATTATCATCAAAGCTCCCGAAATTTTGGCTTACATGAGTTTAAATAGTTCTTGAAAAATTAACCCTAATGGACCTTTTATGTGGACTTATATGAGGTCCACTCAAAAATGACCCAACACCCTAAACTGAAAAGCCCATAACTTAATCCAAACAAGCCTTGGATCCTAACTGAAAACAAAGTATTAAGTAAGCCCAAACAAGCCTTGTGCTGTAGCTAACAAAATAAAATAATAAAAATAACCAATTTGTAATTAAATACCACTAGCCCTTTTTTCCTTGTGTAGCTAGGATGAATAAGGAATCCTTATAAGAAAAAGATTCTGAAACATTAATGAATTCTTGCCACACTTGGAGATTGTATTTCAGCTCATTAAAGATCCTTGTGCAACTAGGAAATTCCCATAACCAGCTGCCATATCCTTGTAGGAAAAGAATCCTAACCAAATAAGAAGTCCACATGTCAAATGGAATTAAATAACAAAATTCGTACAGCCTCTTTTGACCAGTATTGTGGTGCTTTCCCAAACTCTAATTGACCTGAAATCTTAACCCATAGTAGGACAACATGTCTGGAGAGTCCACATAAACTTTTAGCTCGATCCAATGGTCGGATTGAGCAATATAATTGTTGTCGTAAACTTGGATTGTTGCGCTTTTTACGCTAAAATCCGAATCTGACCTTAATTGGGTCGTATCACAAGGTTGAACCGTATCATACTCTGTTTGATGTAGGTGATGATTCGAGGCCAAATCCTTTTGAAGAGAGAGGGGATGATGTGGATCAGCCCAACACCAAGCGCAATCATGCCAACGACCCATTGGAGGTGCGAATTGGGCCAATCACAAGAGCTAGGGCAAGTAAGCATTGAATGGGCTTGTTCAAAATATATGGAGCAAAATGGACCTAGAGAGGCTTGGGACATTAAAGGAGCATGAAGGACAACCTTTAATTCATCTAGTTTAGGTCGGAAAAGAGCCCAATTCGTGTAGAACAAGGGGTTGATCTGTCCGGCCCAATACCAACCTTGTTAGGCTTGTTTTTTTTTTTTCCTAATGCTATAAGGATAAAAAACCAGCAATTTATTCTCCTAATTAAGTAAGGAAGTTGGCCATATCTTATTCCTAAAGAGGGGAGGACTATTTAATGCTTTTTCTAACTTATGAAGGAAAGTAATTAAATCAGCAGCAAAGGAGGAAATTTGTTTTCTTATTTGTCCAAGTTAAACAAGGAAATCCAAGCTAATCAAGGAGGTGGGCAGCAACACAAATTTTTCAAATCAGATTTTTTCCTAGTTTATTCTAAACTTCTTAAGGGTGACAAATCTGATTTTAGGATATTTAGGATGGTAATTTTTGGATTTTTATTATTTTCTTTTTAGTTTTTGGGTTATTTTTACTTATTTGGGTCAATTGTAAGTGTGGGCTTCATATAAGTCCACCCAAGGGGGGTCCATTAGGGTTTCTTTAAGTCTAGAGTCAGTATAAATAAAGGCATAACCAAACATGTAAGGTTACATCATTTTCAGATTAATAAACTTCTTTGCCGCACTTGTTGTGTGTTGGTGGGATAATCTCCCTTCCTTGGTTCTCTAAAGGGACTGAAAACGACTTATCGAAGAACAATTATCTTCGTGGCGTTATCCTTATACTTCTTGTTCGCGAATCAATAAAGGCTTTAATGGTCATTGGAGACCACTTGAGCATGATAGAAGAAAAGCATACGTTTCGTTTGGATCCATCATTTTCTCAATCTTGATTATGGGTTGTGTGACCACGTAATCACAAGATTCACATCAATAAGCTTAAGTGCTATGGTGTTATTCAGACTATCCGATGCCATTTATGTAGAGGTGATACAGAAGATGTTAATCACTTATTCTTTGATTGACCATTCTCCCATTGCATTTGGTTTGATTTATGCTCCAGATGTTTCATTCCCTTTCACCACTATTTTTGAGTTAACACTATCTCTTGGCTTTCTAATTTGAGTGGAGATCGCTCTCTTAATTATATGCTTACGAGATTGATATTAGTTTCTGTCATTTATTATTTGAAGGGAGAGGAATGCACATACTAGTTTGATGGTTTTTAGAGACATTGTTAGTTGTATTGTTTCAAAAGTTAATTACTATTTGTAATATGGCTTCTTCTATTACTAATAGAAGACTTCATATTGCATGGGGATTTTTAATGATATTTTTTATCCTATTTGATTTGTATATTGGTCTTTAGGTTTTGAGGACATTTCCTTCTAGTTGGTCCCGGGATTTACCCCGATTATGCATGTTGTTTTTGCTTTTGTTTAGGGTAAGTGAGTTTGTCCAATGGTACCCCTTGTAGGGTTTTTACCCCTTTTTGTATTTTCCTATTTATTGGTTTATACACTTAATTTATTCACAAAAACTATCATGGTTTTTCACTCTAATAAGCTCGCTACACCTTTTACCTCACAACTTGCTTTCTTTTGGTTCTTTAGGAACTTAAATCAACAAATCAAAGTCAATAGCCTTTGTAGTGCAATCCAACTATAATTCTAAGAATCAAGGATCAATAAATATACTGAAAACAAGGCAAAATGAAACCATGATTATGATTTCGCGAATAGTAAAGCAAATTCATACAAAATATGGATGACACAAATTAAAACAGAATCGAAAATTAGCAAAAACAATTGATTGACTTGTAAATAACCCAATTATAATAAAAACAAAAGGAATTGGATGAAAACAAATAGTAAAGAGTATGTTTTGGAACTTGACATAAATCTGACTTGGTACACAATTTTTACATAACAGAATTGAAACCTAAACCAAACGATATTCGAATGACCTCAAATTCAATATTTATTATTTTGATACCAAACAAACAATAACCCTTAGTTTATAGATCGTTCTCTTATGTTTAGGTATCCAAACTTGTGGGATCAGTTTGCGGCATAGTTGAATCTCAAATTTAAAACCTCAAGCAAACGATATCAAGTAAACCTAAATTTAATATATGGTGTGATCTCACCTCCAATAGACAGAATATGAAGTTTCAATTGATTTTGAGGTAGTTTGCATATGATTCACTAAGAGTTTTATTTTTACGGCAGAATTGAACCTAAAATTAAAACCTCAAGGAAATGATATCAAAATAAGCCAAATGTTAATATATTGTGTGATATCACCGCCATTAGACAAGATATCAAGTTTCAATTAAGGTGGTTTGCTTATGATTTATTAAGAGTGGTGTTTTTGCAGCAGTATTGAATAATCCTGCAAATTTCTTCTATTTTCTCTCTCTTTTATATATATATATATATGCTGCTAATATGATTAGAGACAATAACAAGATGAAATAACTTTTGTTTTGCTTAGATGCCGCAGACACAAAGAACAAGAAGATGAACGACAAAAACACTGAAAAACTTAAAGGAATACTAAAAAAATAAAAATAACAAAAGGATATGGCCTTGATTCTGATACTACCTTATGTGAACCTCGTGATCATGTAGTTATGCAACCCGCAATCGAGATTGAGATCTGATCTTATAAGGATTCCTTATTCATCCTACCTATACAGAATTAGCCCAGGATGAGGAAAGGGAGCCACATCTTCAATACACATTATTATGTACAAAGCAAGGTGTGTAGTTTAATTATAGATAGTGGAAATTGTGTTAATGTTTGTAGTACCACCCTTGTTAATTAACTAAATTTGTGTACTGTTAAGCATGCTAAAACTATATAGATTGCAATACAAAACTAACCCAAAAACCCTAAACTAAAAAGCCCTAACCTGAACCAAACAAGCCTTGGATCCTATCTCAAAATAAAGTATTAATTAAGCCCAAACATAAAAGAAAATAATAAAAATAACTAATTTATCATTAAATACCACTAGCTCTTCTTTCCTTGTGTAGCTAGGCAATAAGGAATCCTTATAAGAAAAAGATCTTGAAACATTAATGAATCCTTACCACACTTAGAGATTATATTGTAGCTCATTAAAGATTCTTGTGAAACTAGAAAATTCTCAAAACTAGCTGCCACATCCTTGTAGGAAAAGAATCTTAACCAAATAGGAATTTTACGCCAAAATCCAAATCTGACCTTACTTGGGTCATATTACAATGCTAAATCGTATCATTCTCTCCCTCTTCAAGAATATTAGCCCTCGAATCTTGAATAGGATTAGTAGCGACTTCAATAGCCTTTTGTTTAAGCCTTAAGAATTCCCTTATTGCTAATACCCTTTCTCCAACAACACTGTATAGAAGTTGTGACTAACACGAATTTCAAATAAGCACTCCGTACTAACCACTTGCGTATATATTTTTGAATGATAACCATAGTGGCTCTCTGATACGATCCAGGAAAGGTCAAATTCAGATTTTGACATAAAATGTGCACTTATCCAGTTTTACAGCAAAAATCATAATTCTCAATCCGACTGTTGGATCGAGCTGACATTTTACGTGGACTCTCCTGACATTGTTTCCTACCTTGGTTTAAAATTTCAGGTCAATCGGACTTTGGAAAGGCATCGAAACACGGGTCAACAGATGCTGTACGAATTTTGTTATTTACTTCCTTTTAACTTGTGGACTTCCTATTTGGCTAGGATTCTTTTTCTAAAAGGATGTGGCAGCTTATTTTGGGAATCTCATAATTCTACAAAGATCTTTAATGGGCTGCAACATAGTTTACAAGTGTGGCAAGGATTCATAAATGTTTTAGAATCCTTTTTCTTACAAGGATTCCTTATTCATCCTAACTACAAAAAGGAAAGAAGACTTCAGAATAAATTCTACCTTCATATCAGATTTCCTAGTCTATTTGGGACTTCTTCATGGTGACAAATCTGATTCTAGCATATTTAGGATGGTAATTTTTGGATTTGTATTAATTTTATTATTTTCTTATTAGTCTTTGGGTTATTGTTACTTATTTGGGTCAATTGTAAGTGCACCTAAAGGGGGGTCCATTAGGGTTTATTTAAGTCTAGAGTTAGTATAGATAAAGGCATAACCAGACATGTAAGTTAGACAGTTCAGATTAATAAAACTTCTTATTTGCCGCACTTGGTGTGTGTGTGTTGGTGAGATAATCTTCCTTCCATGATTCTCTAAAAAAACTGAAAAACAACTTATCAAAGAACAACTGTCTTCGTGGCGTCATCCTTATACTTCATGTTCACGAATCAATATTTGTTGGGTGGGGGTCTCCGTTTTCAATAGTGCTGGTGCCTAGGTACAAGTTATCTTTTTGTCACACTCCTATTAAACCTGATTTACTTGGCTTTCCAGGAATTGATGTCTTTGCGTGTGGGTTACATGAACACGTGATCATGAGGTTCGCATCACTCTCCTTTGTCTTTCATTCTTTGGCGTTGTCCCTTTTCTACATCTTCTCATTTCAAACCCCCAAACCATTGCTTAGTTTTTCGCATCGTTGATCTACAATCCTCCTTTGTTTCCTCTCCCTTGGTGAATACATGACACAAATAGTTGGGGGGGGGGGGACAAGAAGAAGAAGAAGACAAGAATAGAGTTTATAACTGGAAGAACACTAATTTAGACTCGAGATTACGAATCTGACTTTTATTTGAACTAGAATTTATCGAAAAACAAACAAATGCAAAAGTGATGAAAATGAATCAAACAACAGCCAAATATCAAAAAATGATGATAGTATAATGGCAAGAACGAAATCAACAGAAACAAAAACAAGTTTTGAAAGATAACACCAAACAGACCCGTTACGACAAAATAAGACCCAATTCAGGAACCTAAAGAAATTGATATCAAGATGACCTCGAATTGAATATAGTATTCTGATACCAAAAAAACAACAAATCAAACTTTATAGGGTGTTATATTATGTCTAGGTACCAAAACCCTTTGTATGATCAGTTTGCGGCAAAATTGAACATCCAATTAAAACCTCCAGAAGCTGATATTAAAATAAGCCCAAATTTAATATATGGTGCGATATCATCTCCAATATATAGAATATGAAGTTTTAATTAATTCTAAGGTGGTTTGCTTATGGTTCACTAAGAATAGTGTTTTTGCGGCAAAATCGAACCTTGAATTAAAACCTCAAGCAAACTATATCAAAATAAGCTCAATAAATGTTGCTATCTCACCACCAATAAACAGAGTATCAGATGATATCAGAATTAAAAAAGTTGATTGTCTTATAGTTCACTAAATGTTGTGTTTCTACGGCAAAACTGCACCTTGAATTAAAAACTTAAGCAAACGATATCAGAATAAGCTCATATTTGACATACAATGTGATCTCATACCCAGTAGAAATATTATGAAGTTTCAATTGATTCTAAGATGGTTTGCTTATGGTTCACTAAGAGTAGTGTTTCTACGTCAGAATTGAATCTCAAATTAAAACCTCAAGCAAATTATATCAAAATAAGCCTAAATTTTACATAAATTGCGATCTCACCACCAATAGACAGAATATGAACTTGAATTGATTCACAGGTGATTTTCTTATAGTTCACTAAAAGTTGTGTTTCTACGGTAAAATTGAACCTTGAATTAAGACCTCAAGCAAAAGATATTAGAATAAGCTCAAATTTGAAATATAATGCAATCTCACCCCTAGTAGATAGATTATGAAGTTGCAATTGATTCTAAGATGATTTGATTATGGTTCACCTATAATTGTGTTTCTGCCGAAAAAATTGAATCAACCTTCAAATTTCAACTAATCCCCCCCCTCTCTCTTATTTTTAATATATTAATATAATTAGAGACAGTAACAAGATGAAATATAACTATTTTTTTTTTTATCTGAAGGTAAAATTAATTCTGAAGATTTCTTTCCTGTTGTAGCTAGGATGAATAAGGAATTCTTGTAATAAAAGGATTCTGAAACATTTATGAATCCTTGCCACACTTGGAATCTTTGTTGCAACCCATTAAAAATCTTTGTAGAATAGGAGATTCCTAGAACAAGCTGCCACATCCTTTTAGGAAAAGAATCCTAGCCAAATAGAAAGTTCACAAGTCAAAAGGAAGTAAATAACAAAATTCATACAACCTTTGTTAACCAGTATTACAATGCCTTCTTGAACTCCGATTGACCAAAAATTTAACCTATGGTAAGAAATCATGTCAGGGGACTCCATGTGAAATTTCAGCCCGATCAGCGGTCGGATTGGGAATTATGACTTTTGCTGTAAAACTGGACAGTTGTGCATTTTACATCAGAATCCAAATTTAAATGTTTTTTAATTGCCTGTATCGTATTATTCCCTCTCTCTTCAAGAGAATTCATCCTCAAATCACCAATAGGTTTGATGGACAATTCCTTAGCCTCTTGTTGTAGCCGTTGGACTTCTTTTTTTGCACACAAATTGCCTGTAAAAACTTTGCATAGATGTAGTAGCTGATAATAATTTTAAATAAACATGTCTTGCCATCCACTTACGTGTATATTTTTGAATGATAACCACTGCCACTCTCTTTCATTTTTTATCCCTTTGACATTGAACTGAAGATCTCCATTCTTCACGATCTTTATTTGTTTCTTTATAATCCTTTGCAAGTTGTTCAGCTTTGCGCTCTTTATCCAACATCATAAAAACATTATCAGCATAAATATTTGAAATTCAAAACCTCGGTTTCTCCTCTTTACTCATAGTAAATCTCCTCCTATCAGCCCCACTAATCTGTTACCTCATTGAATCTATATCATCTTCCATCTTCTTTGCCTCTCAATAGCTATCATCATGTCCCTTAACACTATGC
>Ga0325404_1002782_pt1 | contig 18698 bp, 10 predicted proteins | sample PopdelMetagenome_18_FD_205664 | JGI IMG/M metagenome (GOLD analysis project Ga0325404, IMG submission 205664) | Populus deltoides microbial communities from Bellville, Georgia, United States - Xylem-Control-R1 | ecosystem: Host-associated > Plants > Phyllosphere > Stem > Wood/Secondary xylem... | reverse complement strand
ATTATACAAACTCAAATATTAATTAATTATATATTATGTTCCTATACATATATAATTAGCAACATATTCACTTTCACCATCAAAATGAATACTTGATAACTTACCGATGAAATCAGGGGTTAGCCGCCCATTACTGAACCTTCCTGTTGGGACGTGGTTTGCAAAATCCTTTCCATAGGGTGCAAAATTAGCCTTAAAAACTGTTTTCACGTAGTTGTTATTTCCAGGATCGACAGTCGAGTCTCCAAACACTATGACTGCCGGAGCTGAATTATTGGAAGGTCTTGGATTTGCAAGGGCCTTGGAAGTATTAGGAATGAAGATTAACAGATAGAAAAGGAGACGAAGAAGATGTTGAGGGAGATGCTGTTTAGTACAATCCTTCTCCATAAAAGTTAGCTGTAGATTTTATAATAGGACTGATGAGCTTAGTGGTAAGAATAAGACCATTTTCCTCTCCTTTTATAGGCCTCCCATAAATTTGGGTTCCAGTGGTGGGTCACGTACCAGTTGACTTTGCTGACAGAAACGCCTTTTTGAAAAAGAAAAAAAGAAAAAGGATCGATCTGACCATTAGCTGGTCGGTTCTGCAGTTGCGTTGGTTTGGAAATAAAAATTACCTGATTTGTCGGAAGTTCCAAACCACCATTACCAAATAAAAGCTTTCTGTGCAGAATTAGACAGTATCATAGTTAGACAAACCACTGTACTATGATATCCACTGTTCAGACTTTGGAATAAACTATCAAAAAGATGACCTGGACAATGATTGGAAGTTTCGTGATTCTGTAAAAATAATCGTTGGTCTGTTTTTGATATCAATTGCAGATATCACAACAACTGTTCTTTTCCGAAAATTGTGGCACGAGCTTCACTTCATATCATATCTTACTCGCTTTTACAAACCCATCATTACCTCGCATATCATATCTTGCTTTAAAATTATGAATAATGATACGTAGTTGATTTAAAAGTCGTATTCATGATAAATAGTTATCTGTAATCTATGCCAGACAAGATTAATATTTATTGATCCAAACAATTTGAATTTGAAGTGAGAAAAAGTCTATTTTTTATTTTCTGATTCTTATAATCAAAATAAAATATATTCTTTGTTGTCTTTTTTTTAACCTAAGAAATTTTTCTTTGTAATAAATACTAATTAGAATTACACCCAACACTAGAAGCAAGCAAAAATCACAAAAAATCTAATGGTGGTGCTCTAAGAAAAACTCAGAAAACCATTTAGTAGGTAGCTCAATGGTAACAGCTTGAGACTAGGAAGTTTGCTCCCTCGATGATCTTAGGTTCGAGCGATGTGGTTGCTAATATGATGGTCACTGGAGGCTTAAAGTATCTCTAATAGGAGGAGAGCTAAATGAAGAGGCAAATTGTAAAAGTTGTACTTTTAGCTTTTGTTTCTGCATTTCTTCACTTCAACGGCTCAGACAAAAAAATAGCTATTTTAGCTATTTATCCTTTGAAGAGTCATTTCTACATTTCCCTGTAGAAATGACAAAAGAAAATGATTGTTGGCCAACGGCTATTTTTATAGCCGTTGGCCAACAATTTATTTTTTTTCTTTAAAAGCAGAAGGAAAGAACTTATAAATTTTAAAATCTTGTATTGTGCCTTACCCTGCTCTCAAATTTAGGAAAACAAGAATCAATTATTCTCCGATTAATTAATAACATCGGTTGTGTTAATTAGCTAAAATTAAAAGGTATGCTTGTTTAAAAGCTTTTTCTATTTTCTCTTTTATATCTCTTGATTTTTTAGACTTTTGTTGTTAATTTGATATTTGTGATAATTTTTATTTCTTTATTATTTTATGTTTTCGATATGGGTTAAGGAAAACAATTTTTATTTATGTTGTTATCTTTGACAAAATTGAGAGGAAGTAATAATGGTAGTTGGTATTGATAAAAATATAGAGTGACATATTTAAAATTTATTTTTGATTTTCTGTTTTAATTTGAGGTCAATTATATTTTGTCTTATTAAAAATGCAATTAAACCAGTATATCAATCTTCTTTTAGTTCCAAAAAATGGTCAAATTATTATGTTAGAACAAGTAAGAGGCAATGCTTATTATTAATTCACATGTATGGAAACTACAAAATTGCTAGACATTGAATTTGAGTTTCTTTTACACTCTCTTATAAGGTTTTAGCTTGAGTTTTTTTTTTTTTTTTTTATAAATGTAGATGAATTTAAATTTTCCAAGCTCTTTTACCAACTTTCTTATGAGTGAGTCAGAAAATATTCTCTTCCAACCAAGTGATTCTAATTAATTAATTGATGACTTAACATGCTCGAATTTAAATGTCCATACGACAAAAAAATCACAAAGACGTAAAAACTTCTCACCAGAGAAAGATTGTTTACTTGTTTTTGCATGGCTAAATACAAGCAAGGATCCAATTATAGTAGTTGAACAACAAACAAAACAGTTCTGGGCTCGAGTACATGCTTACTTTGTAGAGAATGGAGAAAACTTAAATAATCGTTCTCAAATAAGCATCTCAAGTAGATGGCAAGAAATAAATAGAGAAGTCAGTAAATTTGTTGGATTTGTTACTCAAATTAAAAATCGTTAGCAAAGTGGAATGATCGAAGAATCAAGGGTAATTTTAATATTCATTTTCATGTTAAATTGTTAAACATATATTTTAACATTATTTAATTTCTCTAATTTTTTACCAGATTAATGATGTTCGACAAATGTATGCTTCTTGTGTTGGCAAACGATTTTAACTAGAACATTGTTGGGTTATCTTAAAAAAAAAAAAACCCAAATGGTAATTTGAGCGTGCAAGTCAACATCAAAGGTCAAACAAGAAACAAAAAGTCATGTCAATGCAAGTCTGACTTCATCGGCTCCATCTACCCCTGATTCTGTTAGTTTAGGAGAAGACAGTGAACCGTTGATTTATCAAGATAGACCAATTGTTCAAAAGGCTGCAAAGAAATGACTTTAACGTAAATAAGGAAAAGACAAAGTTGAGGAGGTAACTGTAACAAATCTCTTACAACAATTCAAGGATACTCTACTTGAAATTGAGAATCAGAAGAAACAAGACAGAAAAATTATGTTAGAGAAACAAGCTATGATGATTCAACAAAGTCAAGAGAAACAAGAATTAGACATGATTGAGAAAGAAGAACAAATTATGAAAATGGATATTTCTAATTTGGACCCAATTTCTGCAGTGTATTTTCAAAATAGAAAGTTAGAAATTCTGCAAAAGAGGGGTTTTAATTTTCAATTAACTAGATTTATTTGTTGTTTAATGTAATGTATTTTTAATTAAATATGTAGTAATTTCTTGGTTATTTTAAATATATTGTTATAAAAGTGGTATCAATTCATAATACTTTTTTGAAGTTTTTCTAAAACTTAACAACAATAAGTAGGATTAATTAACTTAAAAGATAACAACTATAATGAAAAAAAAAACATAAAAAACTTGAAACTAATGATGACATAAGAAGTTCAAATCTAATGATTATATCCGTTGCCATATTGTTTCCACAAATGTTTAATCAAATCTTCTTGTAGTTGAGAGCTAGTTGCTCTATCCCTGATTCGATTATGAGTTTGAAGAAAATCATGTAGTTCTGGTATTTCACCATGTGACACTGATATAAAGGAATTGACTTCACGTTCATGGTCAAATCCAAGGTTCATTGCTCCTTCATCCTCAATAATCATATTATGCATTATTATGTAAGCTTTTCATAATATTTGCAAGCGTTTCTTCATCCCAGTATGTATCGAACAGGTTCATGTACAATTGCAAAACGAGATTGGAGCACCCCAAATGCCCGCTCCACATCCTTTCTTGCAGACTCTTGCTTACTTGTAAAATGTTTTCTCTTTGCTCCTAATGGCCTTGGGATTGTCTTAACAAAGGTTGACTAATTAGGATAAATCTCATCTGCTAAGTAGTATCCCATTGTATATTCATGCCCATTAATTGTATAATTGACAGGAGTAGTTCTACCTTCAGCAAGTGCAGCGAAGATAGGTGACCGATCAATAACATTAATATCATTTAATGATCTAGGCATTCCAAAAAAGGCATGCCATATCCAAAGATCTTGTGAAGCCACCGCCTCTAGAATTATAGTTGGTTCACGACAATAATCAGTATACATCTCATGCCATGCAATTGGGTATTTCTTTCATTTTCAATGCATACAGTCAATACTCCCAAACATCCCTGGAAATCCACGTTGCTCTCCAATTGATAATAATCGACAAATATCGACCTCGTTTGGTGCCCTTAGATACCAATCACCAAAAACTTCTATGATTTCTTTGACAAAAGCTCTAAGACTTTCTATCGCAGTGGCTTCTCCAATTCGAAGATATTCATCGGTAAGATCTGCATGAATACCATATGCAAGTATTATGTGAGCTGCAGTTACTTTTTAAAGGCAAGATAAACCAAGAATACCAAGAGCATCTGTCCTTTGTATGAAATATGGATTATGAGCTTCCACTACATTTGCGATCCGAAGAAAAAGACGACGACTCATCCTAAATCTTCTTCGAAATTGACTTTCAGTGAATTTAGGATTTTCATCAAAATAATCATGATATAACCTTAACTCACATTCCTTTCTATTACGATTGACAATATTGTGACCAAGAATAGAGCCACGATACCCTGTTCTCCACCCTTGATTATTCGATTCTTCTTCAGCAACCATAACAGTAGCAACTTGAAAAGCGAACACAGGAGTGTCATCATCAAAATTAAAAGTATCATAAAAATTAAAATTAGAATGATTCATGATGAATTTTAATGAAATATAATAAAGATTGGAGATAAGAAAATGATGAGAAAAAATGTTAAGGTATATGTGAATATTTATAGATGGATTATTTTTTTAAATTTTGAAATCTTAGAATGTTTGCGGTTATTTTTTCAAAATTTGAAATTTTAAAATTTAAAATGTTGGCGGTCATTTTTTCAAAGCTTGAATTTTTTTTAAAAAAAATTTGGAGATCAAAATTTCAAATGTTGGCGGTTTTTTTCAAAGTTTGAATTTGAATTTACTTTTAAAAAATTAAATTTTTAACAGTAACATATAAAACTAAAAATTAAAAATATTCATATAAATAAATTTTAAATTTAATTTTAAATTATATCTTTTAACTTTCATATTACTTCATTAATTTTATATTACTTTTATAAATTATTCATAGTAATTATATAGTTAATAACATCATAATTATATTATATATAAAATATCTAAATTAGTTATATAATTATATTAAAATTAATTTAACATGAAATATATTAAAATATAATTGGCTTTTCTAAATAGCTTTTTACCATTGGAATGCACATAATCAAAAAAGCTATATTTACACTATTCAAAAAGCCATTTTATCCTTTTGGCTCTTTAATATAGTATTTCCCATTGGAGATGCTCTTACATGGTCGTTAACTTCAGGGCTCATGGGATTAGTCGATGTGCGGGCAAGCTGGCCTGGAAACCCACATTATTAAAAAATAAAAAAACTCAGAAGAAATTAATTATAATTTATAGAAGCCCGCCTTAACATCATAAAACAAGATGCTATGGGGTACGAAGATTAAAAAAAAAAAAAGGTGATAAGAAAAGTTGGGCAACAAGGAGTGTAAAATGAAAAACAAGGATATTAAAAGTATGCTAGAATGATCAGAAGTGATCCTAAATTTTTTAAGCTCTTTAAACAGTTTTTGAGCGGATGAATCCTTTCTTTTATATCTTTGAACAATAACCTGCATATATATTCTATTTATTATTATCCATGATGCTAGAGTTAATTTTAAACCCTCGAGGCAAGCATATATTTGACAAACTCTATGCATGTATATTTTTCCTAAGCCAATAATAAGTTCAAATCACCTAAAGAAATATATCAACCCCGTTTTTCAGAGATAAAATTCCATCATGTAAACCCCAAAGAGAGGTTTGTCACTAACCCTTTTTACATAAAATGTGTAGACTACCACTCTCTTGAAAATGTCTTAGGGAGGTCGCAAGTCATTTAAAAAAAAAAAAACAAAATGTTTTTAAACTTACATCGAGATATATATATATATATATATATATATATAGTTTCTTTAACAACATGAATGTCAATCCAAGTTTAGAATTATGTGGAGGAATTCATTTAAAGCAGGGAGTTTATGGTAAAATTGAGACATCACCATGAAAGGAGTTTCATCACAACCAATTAAGGAAGAAGAACCGATAAGATCGGTGGTTGGGTGGAAATTGTCACTCTCCAAGCAGCAGTAGATGGTGTCGAGTCCCTAAAAAACAATAAACTAGAAGGCGAGATCGCAAACTGGAAGGCGAGATCTTTACACGATAATGATTTTTGTTATAAATTGTTACTTTTGTTATACATTTTTCTTCTAAATGATTTTTATGATTACCATTAATTATCTTAATTATTATATTTATTTTTTTTTAAATCACATTGTAAAAAAAGTTGAGGTTGGTCTCAAAAATAAAAGATACATCGATTCCTTAAAAAAGTATATTTTCTTAAAAAAAAAGAAAAATAAACTTTAATATTAACGCGTAGGATTTCTACTGTATATGAATGCATTGTGGACCAAGAGACAAATCACTGTGGACTTACTGTATATGTATGCATAGTGAACTTCCTGTACAAGTATGCATTGTGAACTAAGAGACAATTAACTATGGACTTGCACAGTTGCTTTGCTATATATTAAAACAAATGGAAAAACATTATATAAACACTGTAGATTTACTGTAGATACAGACACATTGCACTGTGGACGACACTGTAACCATATAGTATTTGCACTGTGGACGACATTGTAACATCCTAGAAGGCATTTCTTTCCTGTGTTTTTAATCAAGAATTGCGGCTGGGGGCATTACCTTCTCTAGCAAAAGTCGCTAGGTCTGGCTTTGGTAGCCGGACCCAACGCTGTTGGGTCTAGTTGACAAGTCAAACCTAAAACATTTCCAAAACGTCCACAGTCAAATACTCTGTTAAGTCTGGCTAGGAGGCAGGGCCTAACTCTATCGACACCTTTTGGAAATGTTTTGGGTCTAGATTGTAAACCAGACCTAATAGCGTTGGGCCCGGCTACCAAAGCCGGACCCAACGACTTATAGTAGAAAAAGCCACTCCCCTAACCGCAATTCTCAACTAAAAACATAGGAGCGTTGGGTACTGCTGACACTAGGACCCGGTGTTGGGTCCTGCTCAACCTATTAGAGTTAGGTTCTGCCCCAAGCAGGACCTAAGAGTTGGGGGCGTTGCTTTCTCTACCAAAAGCTGTTGGGTCTAGTTTGGCAGCCGGACCCAAAACACTTTCAAAAAGTGCCAAAGCGTTGGGTCCTGCCTCCTAGCAAGACCCAATAAAGTTAATTTGTTTAATTTTTAATTTTTTTGATTTACTTTAAATTCATATTTTTTTTATTTTTGTATTATTTTTTATATATATATATATATATATATATATATATATATATATATATATATATATATATATATATATATTGAGATTATGTCTAGCTGCGAAGCGAGACCCATGAAATTTGAAAATTTAAATTTTTTTTCTTTACTTCAAATAATTTTATAACAAATATATTGACATTGTATTTAGCTGCGAAGCGAGACTCATGAAATTTGAAATTTGAAAATTTTAAATTTTTTTATTTACTTCAAATAATTTTTTTAAAAAATATATATGTATTGACATTGCGTCTGGCTGCGAAGCAAAACCCAGGAAATTTTACAATTTTAAATTTTTTCTTTTACTTCAAATTAATATTTTGATGTGATTGTATAAAAAATAGATTTTAAAAAATAAAAAATATCATCTTAATATATTTTAAAAGAAAACTATTTTAAGATAATTCTAATTTTAATTTTTTTTCCTCTTGAAATTTGTTTTGCAGGACCCAAACTCTTGAAATTTGTTCTGCATGATCCAAAATAGCTTTGATTTCTGCTGGTGCAATACCCAATTAGGTGTTGGGTGTTACCAGGTGCATGACCCAAAATAACTCTGGATTCTACTGATGCAGACCTAAAATTACTTTGGATCCTGACGTGTGCAGGACCCAATATAACATTGGATCTGCCGGTGCTGAACCCAATTGGGTGTTGGGTCCTACCGGTGCAGGAAGGTTTGCAAACTTTGAAAGCTATCTAGGGATGTGAGCAGTATCCTAGGGCCCGGTCGAAAACCACGGCTCAAGTAGAATGAAAAGAAAAGATCAGAATCGTTCACAGGAAAAAAGAAGACCGAAAATGCCTCCTCCCCAAGTAGGGCTATTCAAAGCAATCCATCGAAGGACATCGGCATAGGAAGATTGTAAAAAAAAAAAAAAAAAACAATTGATTTCCTTTGGTGGACGGATTCAATCCCCTATTCCTCTCTATGCCTCTGCACATCGTGTGTCTATATATATATTCTTCTCTTTTCTTCTTCTTTACTATAGTATAACACCACCATTGAATATTAATGAAAAACCATTGATCAATAACGATGACTGGCTTCCAAACTCAACAGTTATATCTAATTAAATTTCTTTGTTGTTGTTTTTTATGATTTAAATTTATTTTTCAAAATAAATTGATAAGTTTTTTTTATATTATACAAAAATTAGGTGATGATAATTTTTTTTCCCGTTTCAGGTTAGATTAAATTTTCTAATTAAATCATATTTAATTTTGCGTTTCAAAAATTCTTTGAAAAAAATTTGATAATTTTTAAGTTTTTTTCTTTGCTTCAAATTAATATTTTTGTTATGTGTTTGTATTATTTAAAAAAAACACGTTGAGATTGTGTTTGGCTGTGATGACAGACCCAAGAAATTTTAAAATTTTTAATTTTTTTCTTTACTTCAAAATAATATTTTCTTCATGCTTTTGTATTATTTTTTAAATATTTTTTTATAAAAAAACATATTGTAAAATTGTGTCTGGTTGAGAGTCGAGATTCAACATATTGTATTTTTTTTCTTAAATGTTGGCATTGTGTTTGGTTACAATGTCAAACCCAAGAAATTTTAAAATTAAAATTTCTTCCTTTGTTTCAAAATAATTTTTTTTTCATGGTTTTCTATTTTTTAAAAAATATTGAGATTTTGTTTGGTTGAGTAAATAATTCTCTAATATTGTCATATTAAAGTTGATGAAGCTCTCAATAAATTTTTTCACATTATATACTTTATAAATTTTTGTATTATATAAGAGATTTTACTTTGGGTGAACACGATACAAAGACAAACCCATGAAATACCCAAATGGAAGTTAGGGGCTACGCCCCTGATGTCCACCAGTTTTTGGCCAAATTCCATCGTTTCGGCCTCGAAATAGTCATTTTTTTTATTTTTGGAAAGTTTTGTTTTAGCTATAACTCTTGATTTCAGAGTCCGAATTGACTTTCGTCAATTCCTGTTTTCTCAGGATTTATAGGCCTTTCATATTCTGCATTTATCTCAAATTTACCATTTATGGTAAATTTAATGTTTTGTGTCATTTTCTTATCCGTCATGAGTTAGGTTAGGGTTTTGCTTTATATACCATTGTAAGGCCTCTAACCGTGGCAGGTATTGATTTTTGAATAAACAAACCTTGAGTTTTCTGAGAGTTTCTTTTGTTGTAAATTATTTACGGAATATTAATGTTGATCATATTTATTTATCGTTTTCTGCTGCGTCAGTCTTGCCGATACTAAACCCAAATGGGTGTTGGGTCCTGCCGGGTGCAGGACCCAAATTAGTAATAATAATAATAACCTCTCACACACCAAACTGCGGCTATATATATATATATATATATATATATATATATATTACATGTTTGTTTTTTATGGACTTGAGTAACTGTACAGTGGCCTGTTTTGATTCAGAGAGATTAGACATACATGAAGAATCTGTGGAGCACTGAATTCTTATGGTGATTTTTTAGCGTAGTATTCCTTATGTTAGTAAAATAATTAAATTATTTATAAAAATTAATTTAAAAATAACTTAATCGAACGGGTTTTAAAATTTATTGGACAATTTTAGTTAAAAGAAATTTAAAAATCATTTGCTGATTATAAAAAAAAAGCTAATTAAGTCAAATTCTGTAAAAAAATAATTTAAATCAAGCTTATTCAATTTTAACAAATAAAAAATCAAATTCAACCGATCTATTTAATTCTTTTTTATTTATAAGGGTATAATATGCATGTGCTGTACCTTTTTCGTGTTTTTTTCCTTTTTTTTTGGTTTTATATTTTTTTTTCAAGATTGTCTTTTTTTATTCTTTTTTGTTTTATGTTTTTTTTTAAATTATTTTTGTTGATTTTTTTTAAATATTGAACTGGTTGAAAATTTAATTCTGTAGTTTTTTTCTTTAAAACATTATGGATTACTACAATATATCTCTACATGGTTTTTTTTATGATTTTTTTTTTCAAAATGGTCTTTATTGATTTTATTTTTTTCATATTGAGCTGGTTGGGAATTTTGCTTCATATTTAAAAAAAAAAACACTGTGGATTGTTACAATGTTTCCCAACATGATTTTTGTTTTACTATAGTGTTTCCCCACATGTGTTTTTTCAAAATTATCTTTGTTGATTTTTTTTTTAATATTGAGCTGGTTGAGAATTTAGATTTAACTTTCCCCACATGTTTTTTTTTTATTTTTTTTTTTTGCCTTTTTTTTTCAAAAATTGTCTTCTTCTTTTTCTTTGTTTTTTCTTTTTTTATGTTTTTTTCAGAATTGTTTTTGTTGATTTTATTTTTTTAATATGGAGTTGGTTTAGAATTTAGTTTTGTAGTTTTTTTCTTTAAAACACTGTAAATTACTATAGCATTTCCCCACAATGTTTTTTTTTTATGATTTGTTTTTATTTTTTTTCTAGAATTGTCTGGTTTATTTTTTTCATATTGCGCTGATTGAGAATTTAGCTTTGTAGTTTTTTTCTTTAAAACACTGCGGATTACTACAGTATTCCCCTACATGATTTTTTTTTGTTATGATTTTTTTCAAAATTATCTTTATTAATTTTATTATTTATCTTCTTTTTTTATATAAATTTTCTTCTTCTTTTTTTTCAAAATGATCTTTGTCATGGATTACTACAACGTTTTCTAACAAGGCTTTTTTTTCAATTTTTATGAATTTTTTTTTTCAAAATGGTCTTTATCGATTTTTTTTCATATCGAGCTGGTTGAGAATTTTGCTTCGTAGTTTTTTTTTTTAAAACACTGTGAATTATTACAATGTTTTCCCACATGGTTTTTTTTATGATTTTTTCTAAAATTTTCTATGTTCATTTTATTTTTTAAACATTAAGCTGGTTAAAAATTTAATTTTGTAAATTTTTTCTTAAAAACATCATGAATTACAATAGTTTTTTTCATAATTTTTTTTATCTAGTATATATTAAAAGCCAACAAATCCTCTTTAGGTGCGGCCTATTCCTTTCTAGAAAATTATTATCCTAGAAATCTTTAACCAGTCCCTTCTATCCAAAATATATGACCAAATACGAGAACTGCTTTCTTTTTTACTTTTGAATATTGAAGATGTCAGCATTAGATTTAAGAGGAAAGAAATAAAAGGTGACAAAAGTTCAAATTACTTTAGCAAACCGTAAGTGAGGGGTTCTTGCAATCTTAAATTTTCAAAGTTCTCCGTACAAGTTATGCGGCAATGTGTGAGCAAAACCCGTGTATCATGTTCTTGCATTGATTCGAAAGATTACATTATACTCAAAACATTCATGGTGGTGATGATATGGGACTACCACCTCACTTCACTGTTCATCCAACAAATATAAAGCAGAATACAGAGTAATTTGTTCGTGGTTTTTACAAGCTGCTAAAAGAAGGGACGACTTGCACAGACCTGGAATTAGAAGAGAAACTGTAGCAGTAAAAGAAACTGATGCTGCTTCGTCCTTTCTTCTCCTCTTCTTGTCACTAACTTATTTTGTTCCCCTGTCTTTTTTCCTTTCTTCTCACGAGTTTCTTCTCTCCAGTGTTTTCTCCAGTTTTCTTTTCTTTCTTTGTGTGCTGTTGGATTCCCTTTTTATAGGTGCATATTAATCCTTCTATAAAAGAATATAAATCCCAGCCCTTGTTAGGATTATATATTGGAAATTTGTTTATACGTTGACCATCAATCCTTCGTTTCTTGATTTATGAAGAGAAAATCAGAGATTGAAATTTGAATCTCGAATCAAAATGGAAGGCTAAGCTGCTGGTCTTGCAGGGAGACTGATTGAGGGGGTATGTTTGACATCAAACATGTAGCTGATTCTGAGAATGAAAGCCTGATTTCTTGTATAATGGTTGTAGCCAACATATAAGAGAACATGCTCTTTGCTTGATTCATAGAGATAGGATCAGATTTTAAAAGCTAAATCTTACATCGAAATGAAAAGGATGGTTGTTGATCATGGAGGGAGGCTGATTGAGTGGGCATGTTTGACTCAGAATCTGTGCTGAATCTTGGAAGTTCAACTCTGATTTCTTGCACCAAGATTGTAGCTAACATGTTAGAAAACACGTTTCTTTCATTTTTATGCCACCAATAGATTCAATTTGGACCAACATCAAGCCCTTAATTGGTGTGAAAAATAGTCATTTCTACCTTTTGGCTCAGAAGTCAAACTCTAATTTCTTACACCAAGATTGTAGCTAACATGTTAGAAAACACGTTTCTTTCATTTTTATGCCACCAGTAGATTCAATTTGGACCAATATCAAGCCTTTAATTGGCGTAAAAAGTAACCATTTTTATCTTTTTGCCCAAAAGTCTACAAAGATCATGAACAAAACAGCGTTGTTTCCTTCAAAACTTCAACAACATGTTCTTCTCTAATTTAAGTAAAACTCACCATTTCACTAAGAGTGAAATGACATCGTTTTTTTCCTAGCAGAATTAGGTTTCATCTCTGATTTAATTTCACCAAACTCCATCATAGTCCCTCAATTTGAGTGCATTTTGATCCTTGGTTCTTGGTCTTTTAATTTCTTATTTTTGGTCAATTTCCATCTTTTTTCCTAATTTCTTTCAATTCAGCCCTTGACGGAAATTAAATCTGCCTCTAAATTCTTCGCTTTACTTATTTTGATCCTTGGTCCTCCGATTCTTCATTTTTAAATCAACTTTAAATTTCAAATTTTTCATTCAATCAAGCCCTTAATTAATATTATAACTGGGCTAATTATTCCAGATTCATCCTTAAACTCTAATTTCTTTCAATTTTAGCCAAATGAAACAAATTCAAGCCCATTTCTCTTTAAAAATTTTCAAACTTCATTTTTATTGATGGTATTCAAATATTGGTTCAATTGCAACCCCAGTTACACCCATTTTTGTATTTTTTATATTTTCAAGATTTCTTGCACATAAAAATTAAATAAAAATGAAGAAATAGATAAATTTATTGAAAAGATATTATTTTTAGATTTTTTATTATATATATATATATATAGCTTAGTGGTGTGAAGAAATTAAGATGCAAGTAGTAGATTTTAATTGTCAATAGGGAAGTTAAACCTCGAAAGAAATATCTATATTTCTATCAAGTGAGCTATCTAATTTCTATTGTATATTATTGTTGGACCACTCTTGCAAAATTCTCCCCACTTGAATCTTGAAAAACTTGTGCATAAAGATATCTTCCTTCTCGAGAGACTCTTACAAATGTTGTTTTTTACTTTTGACTCTCAGAAAACTCCAACAAGTTTTCTAAAAAAAAAAACAAATTTGAATCCTAAACAAGTCTTTTGAAATTTCAAAATTCCACAATGAAGTTAGTTGGTGCCTTCGATTTGACTTGATAAGGTTGGTGATTTTAGATTTGACTTGGTTTTAATTTTAAATTGAGATTGGTTTTCTTTGATTTGACCTTGGTCACCTCTAATTTAACCTAATTTTAATTTCAAGTTGAGGTTTGTTGTTTTTTATTTGACCTGATGAAGTTCGTCAATTGATTGTAATTTCAAGATAAGGATCGATGGTCATCTCATCTAATTTTAAGTCGAGGTTAGTCTGATTCAATCTGCCCCATTTGATTTTTTTTATTTTTAGAGTCGGTTACTTCTCGACTCGACAGTTTCTCAAAGTTTTTTTTTTTTTTAATTTTAGTCCAACTCACAAAGAATCCTTATAATGAAGGTGATTTTGTTTTGCTTGAGAGATGATCATTTCTCCGTGAAGAAGAATGTATTATGAAAACATAAAATGTTGGACGAATAAGGCACAGCATGTCGTCCATGGTGAAGCTGAGCTTACTACAAGCCCATGGTGAGGCTGAACTTATTGCAAGCATAAAAGGTTCAAAATGAAAGTAGAGGAATCGGAATGACATTTTAATTCTAATACTATTTTTGGAATAATAATAAAGAATCAAAAAAATTAGGAAAAATTAATTTAAACCTCCTAAGGTTTAAGTAATATTTTTCCTTCTATATTTTTTTTTAAAATTATATTTTACATACTACTATTTATATAATTGATAACACTCAATTAACGAAAATTTTCTGAATTATTATATGATTTCCGTATAATTGATTTATTATTCAAAGTACCCTTATCATTTATGTATTTTCTTTTTCCTCTCACTGGTTTTTTTTTTCCTTTTAATAAAGATCCAAGTCTTATTTGAATCTGAATTCCTAAAAACAATTTCAAATAGAATTTCATAAAGAATGAAATTAGTTTTATTTGCAAGAATATTTACCCCAATTGCCTTTATAAGTGGAAAAAGAAAATAAAAAAACAAATCCAAATTAGCTCAGAAAATAAAAAAACACAATAGAGAATAGGACATAATTTTTTTTTTAGAAGTAAAATATTAAATTATAAAACATCAAGATCCGGCGATGAAAACATAGAAAAGTTTGCTTACAGCTCGAGTTTAGTTGATCTATCAAATGAAATTATCAACAAAATCAAAAAATCAAAATAGCATTCAAAAGAAGCAGATTTGATGCCACACCAAATTGAATTGCCAAGCAAACTTCCACCTTGTTATCTTTCCATATTTTCTCTTTTTAACTGAAACACAATTTGATATCACTTGTTAATTAGGCTAGCCATGGCCTCTCAAGAAATCATTCTTTAGCACCTTAACAAGCCACACTAAAACAGAGAAACCAGAACTACCAATCTATAGGAAACAAGACTGATTACTCAAACACAAGAATGACCACTATAACAGCACCAATACCTTTTAACAGATCCATTAGCACGAGGCAATAAACACATAAACCTGCTGAAAATCCTTGAAGGAAGAAGCTGGAAAATTACTCAGTAGGATAAGCATGAACTACTTGTACCATAAATCTTATCAAAATAGCACATTGAATTAGACTCTAGAGGCTAGAAAACTATTTAACAGGAACTTTCTAAATTTTAGGAAACAATTGCAACATCAGATTCTGCTTTAAAGAATTTGCACACAGGATATAATTTAACCTTAATCTCATATTTCTTTTATACATATATTATCAATCTATGATTCAACAAAGAATGTCAAGTGAGTATAAAAGGCGTCATGAGAGTATCAATAGAACCAGCTATCAACCGCTTCTTCTTCCCCACCACCAAACCTAGCCATTTTCTCCACCATCTAAAGCTGTGACAAAACTGAGACTAACAAAACCCAACCATCAAATCTAGGATAGCATATAGCTATGCCTTCATTTTCACCACCATAACAGCAAAATCAACAAACTCAAACCATTAGTAACCCTTCACAATAACCACCATTCTTCAGCCATCAATAGCCACTATCCAAACCTCCACCAAACACGAACTAGTCCATCTCCTCGCCACCAACCAGATGTGCACACAAAACCACAACGCCTAATTTTATTTATAGCCTATTTAATTAGGGATTTACTTTTTCTTTACTAGGCTCCCTTTTTTTATATAGAAATTTCTTTATTATTTATGGTTTTATTTATTTATTGCTGGGTTCATTTTGTTGTGATTGTGTTTAATAAAACACGGATTTGTATGCTAATAGATAATTATAGTGTTTGATTTTAATTTATTTCCTATTTCTAGTACAAAATTGACGATAAATTTAATTACAAGGTGGAGATTTTATGTAAATTTTGATAGATATTGAGAGGGGGGGGGGGAGATGAGATTTTAATTGAAGAGAGAAAAAAGAAGAATTATATTTTGGAGATATAGGTTGTGAATATATAGGGGCATTTTTATCTTTTAATCAAAGGTAAATTTTTAAATGTAAGAAGGAAAGTGTTATCAGGTTAAAATAAAATATTGATTAAAGATTAAAAATTAATCACAAAAATATTGATGGCAATACAGATAATAAAAATAATTGTTGTAATACCAGTGAAGGTAGTCGAGAAGGAGAAGTAGACTGTGAGATAGTGATAATATTATAATAATAATGTTAATATATTTTAAAAGTTATGTCAACATTATAGCTGGTGGTGGGGAAATGATGGTAGAAATATGTACCATAACAACAATAATAATATTATTATTATTAAAAAAATAATATTTTAACTATCATGGTGATGGTAGTCTCATGGTTGAGGGGGTGATAATGATAAAAATAATAAATATATAATAAATAAATAAAAATATATCATTTTAGAAAAATAAACTAATTCATATTCCTTGTTTTTATTCTTGTCTTCTCTCGTGAGAAAAAACTATGTGTAATTTTCTTGACCACTTTTCATTTTCACTTAATTTTTTTCAACTAATTCATATTCCTTATTTTTATTCTTATCTTCCCTCGTGAGAAAATAAAACTATGTTTAATTTTCTTGTTCTTTTCATTTTCATTTTCATTTTCACTTCACTTTTTTCAACCTGTACAACCTCATAATTGGAGTGAAAAAGAAAAAACAAGATGTTAATTATTAAGGTAGATACTAAAAATAGGAAAATATTTTAAAAAAAATTAATTTTTTTATTTAGAATTAAAAATTTTTTAAAAAAATTACATTCATTTTTATATACTAATATAAAAAATAATTTTTAAAAAAATAAAAAATTATAACCCCGTCTCTCTTATCCCTAAAAAAATAAAAAGAAAAGCTGGTTTGCAGGATATGAGATCATTTCAGTACGTACGAAAGAAGCAAAAGAGTTGATAAATAGCATGCTAGGCACTAAAATATTCGTGGGGCGGCTGATTCTGACGTACCCCTTTGACATTGTAGTTAATATTATAAGTTTTCCGTAAAATCTACTGCTGCTTCTGTTACAAGCATGTACATACCTTCCTTCTGGGTTCGAATGTCGATGTCCCAAGCGTGTGATTCTATTTTTCTTTCTTTCTTTTATGCCCAGCTATTGCTCTATCTCTATCTTAATCAAGGTGAAATTCTTGATCACCAACCAAGAAATGATCACCAGAATTCTGAAACTGTTGGTCCTGTAGTGTAAGTTACACGGGAGGTCTGTTTTTCAAAGCCAATGACTAGACCAGCACATAAAACTTTAATTAAAGATTTTAAAAAAAAAAGCTTCAGTGTTTCTAAATAAGGATGGCCCATAACCTAATAGCTTAGGCTATTTGACCATCACTGTATTCAAGATCCTTACTGTTGCAAGCATATGATATGCAGGTTCCTCTCACAATTAGTTTGGAGGAACCTTTCTATACAGAACCTTTATAAAAGTTCGAAAAGTTTGCAGCAGAACGCTTTCTATACAGAAGCCTTCAGTTCAATAATTAAAAAGCTAGCTAGCATCTGGCTCATGGAGTTACTTCTATGTGTATTCAATAGTGCTGGTAAAGAATCAAGAGATAAAGAATGCTTTCATGTGGCCTCCAAGTGGTAAGATTTGAGACGAAAAGCAATGCCTGGAAAGGACCTTCAAACTAGCTAGGAATCTCAACGGGAACATGATTTTTTAAAGTATTTGAATGAAATAAAATGAAAGTTGGAGCACTTTAAGGGTGTGTTTGGTATTGCGGTTGCTGTTGTGGTTGTGGTTTGAAAAAAGTTGTTTTATAAAAAGTACTTTTAGTTAAGGTTGGTTTGAAAAAATAGGTATTTGGTTAAAACTGTGGTTGAAATTGAGGTTGAAGAAAAAGTAATTTAATGTGTTTGGTTAAAAAAATGTTTTTCAAATTGAGGTTATAAAATAATTAAAAATATTTTTAATTTAAATATTGTAGATTTAACTACTATTATTACATCATGAAATAAATAATATTGATATCAAAATTTATTTATTATTCCATTAAACTACATGCAATGTCATCACATACGAAATCTATCCAACAATGACTATATTTTTCATGGTTTCTTAAGCACGCAACAACAAAAATTGAATTTTTTGTAACGTCATCAAGCGATATCCTTCTAATTTAATGAATAAAACACAATTAAAATAAAAATAAAAACTGAATTTTTTTTAACTGGGTCGGATTCGGCAAGAATATAATTGGAATTGCGATCAAAATTCACAAATGCTACGTTATCATGCGATATCCTTCTAATTTATATAGTGTTATTAAATAATATTAAATACTAGTTTTTCAAGTAAAACTCAATTTTTTAAAAAAAAATTTATAATTTCATTACGTCCAAAATTTATTCGACAAGAACTACAGTTTTCATGATTTTTTGAGCGTGCAATAAAATTAGATAATATATTATCAGGAATAAAATTGAGATTACAGTACGA
>Ga0325404_1002777_pt1 | contig 18714 bp, 8 predicted proteins | sample PopdelMetagenome_18_FD_205664 | JGI IMG/M metagenome (GOLD analysis project Ga0325404, IMG submission 205664) | Populus deltoides microbial communities from Bellville, Georgia, United States - Xylem-Control-R1 | ecosystem: Host-associated > Plants > Phyllosphere > Stem > Wood/Secondary xylem... | reverse complement strand
AATCTAGCATGACAAAAAAAAAGTAGATTTAACTATATAAGAAGAAATAACATTGATTTCATTAATACTGAACTTAAACATGTCATCACAAGAATAATCATTTCTCATAAACATCTCACTCTTAGTTACAATAACCTTATCAGACACTAAAACAATCTTGAACCCTTTCTTGCTCAAGAGACTAGTAGGTACAAGGTTTTTTCTAATCTCGGGAACATGAAACACATTGACTAAAGATAATTTTTTTTCCAGAAGTATAGTACAACTCAATAGTTCCTTTTCTCAAGACTTTGGGAAAATTATGGTTGCCCATCAAGACCTCTTCAGGTTTCTTCAATTCTTCATAAGTCTTAAACCATGCTTTGTTGTTGCAAACATGAACTATTGCACCAGAATATAACCACCAATCTGAAGTCTTCACAACATTGGTTGTCATATTTAATTCAATAATCATTCCAATTTGAATGTTTGAAACCATGACAACCAACTCCTTGACTTTGTCTTTTTCAACTATATTCACTTTCAAAGAACTACCTTTCTTATTGAAATTTTTGAATATGCACTCTTTTATGTAGTGTCCTTTATTTCTACCATGGAAACAAACCTTATGATTCTTGTTAGCATGTTGTTTCTTGTTGAATCTTTTTTTTTTTTGCACTTTCATATTGTTTTGAGTCATTGTCAAACCAGTTTCAATACTCAAATTCACTTTAGAATTTATTGCTTGCAATTCACGCATGCAAGATTGAATCTCAATTTACGAGTGTGTTTGAAACTGTTCAAATGTATAATTGTCTGTAGAATGTAATATTTTTTTATATATTCATTCCAAGATGGAGGAAGTTTTGATAATGATAGCCCTTACTTAAAGTGAATCAGGAACTTTGATATCCAAGTCACTAAGTTTTGATATCAGCATTTAAATTTCATTGACTTGATCCATAATTGGCTTATCGTAGTTATCTCATACTCAAAAAAATTTAAAGCAAAAAAAAATGATTAGAACCTGATTTTTCCTGCTTGTAATGTGTCTTCAAGGCAACCCAAATTTTTTTTTGAGACTTTAATTTTTCGAAAATGTCATAAAGTAGACTAGTCGGAGTATTTAGAATATGCCTTCGACAAAGCACTTCATCTTCCTTACGTTTTAGTCTTTCATTCTTAACAGTAGTAGAATCATCTTTTTATGGTTTAAGTAGTGCAGACAGATTCAAGTCAAGAATGTAGTAAATCTTTAATGAAGTAAGCAGGAACACTATATTATCCACCCATGTTGTGTAATTCATATAATTAAAACGATTAAGTTGAATTTTGACATCCTTAGCAACCCTTATACTTGAATTGATATTTGTCTCCATTAGATTAAACACCTTAAAATTGTTATCGAAATATTTTAAGATGGTCAAAATAAGAAGTTGGCTTAGAGGTGTGAAAACGATGTCTTTAAGGTGTTTATTTGTCTCATACAAAAACAACACCTCTAGGATACAACTAAACCTTCTAAACCTCTAAAAGAATAAGAAGATAAGACAAAAGAAAGAAAATATATTTATTATTGTCTATAGTTTTATGTGTAGTAACAAGTTTTATTAGACTTAAAAAACATTATAATGAAACATTATGTCTTTTAATATTATGATTGTTAATCAAACTATATGACTATTAATAAAACAATTATATTTTAAATTAAATTGAATAGATGTTATTCAGTTTTATCCCAACAATCATAAATGTCAAAATTAATTATGAAAATTTAAAAAAAATTAATTAATCTCATTGACATATTAAGTTTAAAGTTCCAAGTGCCCAAGTGCCCAAGTGTCATTTTTTAATATTATAAATATCCATATAATAGCATTAGAAAGCTTACTAGAGAAACCTTTCACCATGGCTTTCACTTAATTTACTACACAATAGAAATGCACACTTATAAACCTTAGGAGGGAGTGTTTCTTTTTAATATGGGATTGACATCTTTTTCTTCTTTATTCATTTACAAACTACACCAACAAGTGGTGTAATTTATTGTTACCAGAGGAAGGAGATTGTGGTTGGTTTGTATTCAAGCACCCTTGTTTTTTTCCTCCTCGACATGGTTGTTTGTCATTGTTAATAGGTTTAATATTATTATTATTGTTATCATTTTGGAGTGTTAATGGTTCAACTAGTGTATGGTTGGTGGTGGCTAGTGAGGTTCAATATAGCTTAGTATTGGTTGTTCAACAATGTGGGTTAGGGTTTTGATGAGTGTTGGTGAGTGGTTGGTGGATCATGGGTGTTTGGTGATTTTTAAAGTGTTGTTTCGGAAGGTTCATCAAAGAAATGGTTTATGTTTTATAGTCATTTATGAAGAAGGATGAATGAATGATTTTTATAGGGAAGTTGATTTAGGCTGATATGATGGCTCGTTGGTTCATTTTATAGGATTAAATGAAGAAGGTTTGCTGAATTCTAACGAGGAAGATAAAGGACACAACTACTAGTATGGGTTATTATAGTGATGGAGAAGTGGTTGAGTATACTGGTAGAAGAGAAGGACAAAATGAAACGGACATAATAAAAAGAAGAAGGAAAGAAAATAAAATAAATGAGAGAAAAGAAAAGAAATAAAGGGGAAATTAGGAATGGTATTGGTAGCTTGGAGAGAAAATAGAGGAAAATATTTTTAGGGTTTTTTATCTTGATGGTGTATCCTTCCTTTTTTATGCATATAGTGTTGGTCCAGGGATTATTCAATCTAATATTTTAATGAATTGACAAATTAATTAACTAATTTGAGATTATTATACTTAAAAATGCTTAATGTTATATCTAACACAAGTTTAAACCAGGTAAGAATAACATTGGACTGCAGTTGTTGTTGATAAAGATTTCAAGTATAGAGTATAATATTTTATATACATGGAATGAGGTTATCACATCAAGGAATATCATGAATATGTTTTTTTTTTCAAGTGTAGGATAACATAATATGTTTAAAAATAATCATGATGTTTATATGCGTATGAGAAAAAACTTTAAAATGACCATTCATAAATACGAGGGTCATATAAATCTTGTTGGGTTAGGAAACCTTGAGAAATATCACGTTGAAAGACAAAAAGATACATTGAAAAATCATATAATTAGCAAAGTAGGCACCAGGATTGGCCAAATAACCTTTAGAACCAACCAAGTAGAAGACGTTTAGAATTGTTATCCATTTTAGAAAGCTTTTGTGCAATAACTACTTCTATACAAGGGATAAAGAATTATTTTTTAAAATCCCTATAAATATTTATTTTTTGTCATAATCCATTTCTAGGTTATTTCTAAAATTTATCTTTATTTTATTCCAAAATAAAATAAAATAATAATAACAAGAAAACTAGTATTTTGAGAAAAGTAAGCTGGAGAGGATTTCAAATATAAAGGAAGATTAAGCTGTAATTTTGAATGAATTGGGAGCCTAATTATATCTCATTGTACCTAGAACTAGAGAGACAATGCAGATTTAAGGTTAAATTAAATCATTATTGGATGAATCTACAAAAACATTAAGTTTAGCGATATAACTAAATTTTTAATAGGTCAATTTAATTTAATTATGGGCCAAATTAAATGTTTAATTATTTTAAAAAATTAATTTGGGTCAAATTAAAATATTTAATTAAGTGCAAGGACTTAATTATACTTTAAATGGGTCAAATCAATTTTATTATGGACTTAATTGGTGAAAATTAAGTATGAGAGCCAATTTGAGCTTAATTGAGAATATTGAAATTTTAGAGGACTAAATTTATTTTTTTACAAAGTTAATTGGTTGAAACTAGGGGTAAAATTGCAAGAAAATCAAAATTTAGGGTCACTTAGGAGTTAAATTGAAGAAATTCATAGTGAAAGACCTTTTTAGAAAAAGCATTAAACTCTGGGAACTAAATTCATTGAAATCAGGGGTCAAATTAAAAAGAATTCAAAGTTTAATAGTTAATTAATGGTTAATTTGTATAAATCCAGGACTAATAACCAAAATGAAAAAGATACTGAAATTTGGGGTTGATGTTAAAATTTGGCAAGGGCAAAATTATATAAAATTAAAAGTTCTAGACCAATTTACGGTGCAATTAAAAGAAATCAAATGCCAAAAAACTAAATTGAATTTTTCAATCAAATCCTTACATTTAAAACCTAAAAGCCAAAATGACATTGTTTTATTTAAATGAAAAGACACATTTTGACCAAACAATACCAAAAAAAAAACTCAGACGACTTATAGTCTGGTACTGTTCATCTTCTTCCACCTTTGGCCCGAAAAAAACTGCTCAGGTGACTATTTTCAAAGCATTTAATGCTTCGTCTCTTCACCAAATTTGATAAAAGATAGACCACCATGATAGCCTGATATTTGACCATATCTCAATATAGTTCTTTCTGGTTGATTGACACCACAACGGCCATGGTGCTAACCCAAATAGGCCAACTTAGGCAGCCTTTAACTGTCAAAATTTGACAGTTCATGATTGTCACTTTAAACCAGCAGTTGAAATTCTTCCGGATTAAATTAAGAGATAAGATTTGTCCTTAATAAAGAAAAAATATCCCTCTTCCATCCTCTATAAATAGGGGTGAATTCTAGGAATAAAGGGGAAAGAAATCAAAAGCTAAAATTAAAAAAAAAAAAAAAAACCAGCCCCTACCCCTGTTTTTTACCACCCAACCTCTTTATTTCCTTTCTCTATCATGATCTCTGCCACTCCTCCTCATCTACCACGTCCTCGGTCACTACAATTTTAACACCACCGTGACCAACCACTTCCCAACCTCAACCGAAGCCCCCCCTCATAGTGACAAAGATGGTAGCTCATTTCTCTATGCTTCCACCTTTATCAGCGGCAGCAACTCTAGCAACAAACTCGTGACACCGTGCGCCACCAGGAGGACCACCAACTAGCAACACCCTTAGCCCAGGTGAGCTTTTTTATCCATTCCCTTCTGCGCCTGTTCTTCTTTCTTTCTCATACACCCAGAATGTGAATGTATTCATGTCCTACAGAAGGTGACCAAGATGGGCTGGACCCGTTTCAGCCTAGCTCGGATGGCTAGGTTGGGTCCAGCCCAAGAAAAGAGAAAAAGGTTGTTCGGCCGTCAATCAGCCTCGCTCGATTGAGTCGGGTTGGACCCATTTCAGCCTAGACCGGATGGCTGGGCCAGGTCCAGCCTATTTTATGTTTAAAATATAATAATATTAAAAAAAAACTTCAAATTTTTCAAAGAGCATTTTTAAAATATTTGTTATATTATTGCATATTTTTCTATTGTGTTTAAGTTTTTTTTATTTGCTCCCGAGTGAGAATAACCAGTTAGGTTACTAAACTAATCATTATGGAATTGCAATCAATATCATATCAATACTCTTGAATTGGTGGTGCGAGGGATACCAGATCAACACTAGGTTAGCTCATAAGACTAGGTCCTCACTCATGTAGGTATGATCAAATGGTGGATTGGGAGTCCTGGGGACTGAATGTAGACAAGGTTAAACGAGGATAAATAATTGTATTTGATTTCTTTATCTCTACACTTTTTACTTTACTGTGTTGTTTTTATTTTATTCTTCTAATTATTTAGCTTTACTTTTGCTTAACCAGTGCTTGTCAATTTTATTTTATTTGTATGAACATTTGTTTTACTTTTTTTAAAAGGCCTATTCAACTCCATCAAGGCTTGACTCTCGGTCCCACTTGCAGGCTCGTTCTGGGATTGAAAGGTTTGAGGTGTTTATAGGCAAAAATTAGGGCAACCCTTGATTAGAATATTTGGTTAGGAATTTTAGGTATTCTAGTATAGATTTAGAACAGGGCAGTGTGGGGTAAGGATATACTAGACCTCGTTCTCTTACTTTTTCTTTTTCAATAAATTTTTTTCTTTTGATTTTTCTTTATGATTTTTTTTAGCTCCATCATTCTTCTCGCTCACTCTTTTTTTTTTCCCCTTTTCTTTCTCTATTTTATTTTCTCACTGCCTGCCTTAAAATAAAGGAAATATGTGAATGTACTAAAAGAATCACAAAATTGCAAAGTATTTCAAGAAAAAATAAAGAATTTTCATATATAAAAGCCTTTTTAGTAAATTAAATTAGTAAGAGGATGAATATTATATAGACAAAGAAAGTCGTGTGTGGGTGTTGCCGAGGAGGTTGTTTGTGTGAAAAAGATAGGATTGACCCGGAACGCCATACTCGGCCCCATGCATCCATAAACAGCTGTTTTGTTTCTTTCAGATTTCTCCTTTCGCGCGTCCACACGATAAAAGCTTCTAAAATTTAAGATGCTGGCTTCGTTGTGTCGCCATTGTCGCTGCTTGCGCCATCATTTTTCAGATAAAGGAACTAAAAATTGACTACACTTGCTCTGGATAGTCAAGAGGACAAGCATGAACCTCCTCTTGATTTGGAGAAGAAACCAAAAAAACTTTTTGCAACAGCACCCTCGTCTTGATATTGAGTATTCAAGATAATGGTAAGATGTTCACCAGCAATGGCCGGCCATATCTTCCCATTTCATGATCTTCACATGCTTTGATTGTTACAACTCATTCTTTAGAGCATCGGCTGTGGGTATTCCGGCGTATATCGCCGGCATTTAGCTCTCTTGCATGATATGATTAATAATATTTTAAATGAGTCGAGCTGTTCGTGAGCCATTACAAACAAGCTTTCTTCAAGAAAATGATTCAAGTTTAAGCTTAGCTAGGCTCAACTCTTTAAGATTCATGAACGGGTTTTATTAGACTCTTAACAAGCTCATTTTAAAAAGAACGCAAATAACTTAATTTGTAAGCATGTAAAAAGTTTTAAGGAAAAAAAAATACGTATAATTAGATTTCTTTAAAAAAAAAAACACACTTTTATAAGTATTTAATGACGACATCCTTACGATGAAATAAAATCTAACAATAAATTCACCAATTATATTACCTTTTCACACTAAAAGATGTATGTTTAGTGGCGCTTCATCATATCTTCTTCGTTTTCTTTTTCTTTTTCTTTTTTTTTTCATTTCATTTTTTTTTATCCTTTCGATTTCATCCTTTTTTTTTTAATTTTATCCTTAATTTAAAAAAAAAAAAGATATTTGAATTGTCTTTGGACTAACTAAATTGACTAATCACATCGGAACAACCCCCGCATTGTTTAATTTTAAGCACGGCTAGGTAAAAAGTTGGATCTCTTTATATTTTCTTGTCGGTAGATCAGATTGTCTTTAGATCTACTAATTCGACTGGGTCAAGTCAAAACAACTCTCACACGGTTTAATTTTAAATTCAAGTTAGACAAAGAAATGGATAGAGAGATCTCAAAATTGATCCATCAAACAGGGTTTAATAAATATGCTAAATAATTCTTTATAGCCTAGATATTTTTTGTTACTGTGAAAAAAAATAATTGATCCATCAATCCTTCCCTTCCTCTATCGTGATCTCAACCACTCCTCATTATCTGTCACGTCCTCAACCACTACAATCTCACCATCATTGTGACCAACCGCTACATCCCATCAAAACTAGCAGTTGAAGACTCTACCCCCATGGTGATGAAGATGATAGCTCCTTCTTCTCTACTTCCACCTTTATAAGCGGTAATAACTTTAGCAACAAACCCATGACACCATGTGTCATTAGGAGGACCACCAACCAGCAACACCCTCAACCCAGGTAAGCTTCTTCATCCCTTCCCTCCTACGCTTGTTCTTCTTTCTTTCTCATACATGTAGGACGTGAATTAATTCATGTCCTGCGAAAGGTGACCAAGAAGGGCTGAACCGGGTTTAGCCCAGCCCGGATTGTTGGGCCTGGTCCAGAATAAAAAAGGAGAGAGAAAGGATGTTGGGCTGCCAATCAGCCCAACCCGACTAAGTTGGGTTGGACCTGTTTCAACCCAGCTCGGATAGTTGGGCCGGGTCTAGCCCAATATGTTTTTAATAATATAATAATATTAAAATATTAAAAAAAACTTTAAATTTTTCAAAGGGCATTTTAAAAATATTTATGAGCCCCCCACATGTTTTTTCAATAATTTTGCATAATATCGGACTGTATATTTACACTGTAAGATACAGATTTGATATTAAAAATACATGATTTCCTCTTAAAGTTAAAAAAAGAATAAAAAATTTCAAAAATAAAATTACATTTCAAAAAACAAAAAAAAATGTTTTATTTTTCTAAGAAAATGATTCAAGTTTAAGCTTAGCTAAGTTCACCTCTTTAAGATTCATGAACGGGTTTTATTAGACTCTTGAACTTAGATATGAAAACAAGCTCATTTTAAAAAGAACGCAAATAACTTAATTTGTTAGCATGTAAAAAGTTTTAAGGGAAAAAAAATACGTATAAGATTTCATTAAAAAAAAAACTTTTATAAGTATTTAATGACATTCTTATGATGAATTAAAATCTAACAATAAATTCACCAATTATATTACCTTTTTATACTAAAAGATGCATGTTTAGTGGCGCTTCATCATATTCTTTTTAATTCAGCTTTTTTTCTCTTTTTTTTTTCTCTTTTTTTCTTTTGATTTCGTACATCTCTTTTATAATTTCATTATCGAACTTTTTCTAATAGTCATCTGAGTTATCTTTAAACTAACTAAATTAACTAATCATATCAGAACAACCCCCACATTATTTAATTTTAAACACGGTTAGACAAAGAGTTGGATTGAGAGATTTTTTTTCTGTCAATTTTATTCTTTTTTTTCTTATATTTTCTTGTCCATTGATCAGGTTGTCTTTAGACCTGTCAATTCGACTGGGTCAAGTCAAAACAACCCTCATACGGTTTAATTTTAAATTTAAGTTAAGTAAGGAGTTGAATAAAAAGATCTCAAAAATTGATCAATAAGCAGAGTTTAATAATAATGCTAAATAATTCTTTATAGCCTGGATATTTGTTTTTATTGTGGAAAAAAAATTAATTCAACTCGTAGCATAGCCCATAAATTATTATGCGTGGTATGAAGAATCATGCTAGATGTAATTATATTTTGTATAAAATTCATAAGATATACTAAGTTCATAAACCTTTTCATGATATTGGTTCTTCATTAAAAAATAATTTTTTATTAGTGCTAGGTTTCAATGGATGGTTTTAATGTATGGCAGTTCCTTCATCTGCTAAGAGGTTGAATATCAAACTTATAGGTTTTCGTATAAATTTTAATTATAATTTCAAATTTATACATTTTAATTTATGAAATTTAGAAGAAAAATGATTCTAGAATATAATTATATGAGATAGCATATCAAAGAATAGTTGACCTCCATTTTCACAAAATATTTTCTTATGAACTCTTCTATAAGAGTGGAGTCTGATATAAAAATGAGTTTTTTAAATTCTAGAGTTGACTGTCAAAAAACCATCTCAACCTAATAGCTTAAGCTTCTGGATTAAATTGATTCTTTGACATGGTATTAGATCCTTAATGACCAAACGGTCATGAGTTCGAATCTCATTATCTCCATTTAATTGATAAAAATTAAGCACAAGGTAATATGAATCTGTACAAGTTTTATTGACATGGTATCAGAGCATGTCAAAGAATCAATTCAACCCAATAACTTAAACTATTAGGTGAGATCTCAGGATATGATTTATATTATTATTTAACACCCCTCAAGTGAAAGCCCTTTTAGACTTGAAATTTGCATAGGTCCACGCTACCTTGTACTTAATTTTTATCACATAAATGGAGATGGTGAGATTCAAACTCGTGATTACTTGTCAAAGCTCTGATACCATGTCAAATAATCATCTCAGCCTAATAGTTTAAGCTTTTAGGTTAAATTAGTTATCGACAGGGACCACGTACGCAAGCTCCAAAACCCCCCACAGTTCAGCTGAGTTAAGATATGTTCAAGTTCAGCTTTCCCAAGTGCTATTAACACAGGATATTGCACCTAGGAAAGCTGAACTTGAACATCTCTTAACTCAGCTAAACTCAACTCACTCGCCATCCTAATAATTAATACTACCTTTCTTTCTTTTCTGTTCTTTTCTTTTCTTTTCTTTTTCTTCCTTTTGACAAGTCTCAGAGAGTTGATAAAACAGATGATGGCGACCAAAAGAAACCTCATAATATTAGGCAAAAGGAGGTTCCTAAGACCAGGAGGAGGAGAGTGCCGAACTTGAACATGAATGCCATGGGAAAATCCCAACTGAGCTAAAACGAAATACTGATTAACGAGAACTCGAACCTAATTGCTACTATAGTTGATAGAGTAGAGCTAGAGAATGTTTTTGTCAGTAGAGCTCCTGCAGGAACAATGGATTCGAACCCTCACGGCTTCTCCATGCTAACTACTACTTTCTTTGAAGAGATGAAAGATTCTTGGAATTGACGGGAATCATGAACTGAACAGACATGATCCTGTATGGCATAGTAGAAGAAAAGATGGAGTGATGGTGACAGTGTTTCAACAGGCTCTTCGATTGTAAAGGATGGATTGTAGTTGGCTCTCTTTGATTAAAAATAATCAGGTACGTATACCATAAGAAAGAGTTTTACTTTATTCTCTTTCTCACGTGAAGGAGAAGATTTTCCATTGACTGAGTTGACTTCATGAATTTATCGTGATGTTTTTAGCTTTAAATCACTCATAATATATCACTTTAACAATTATAAAATATTTGTTTTTAAATAGAAATACTGAATCTTAATTAATAAGATTAACAAAAAAAAAAATATTGATAAGAAAATTTATCAAAAAATATTTTAAAAAACTGAATTTTCAAGTTAAATAAGAATGTCAAATAATTTTCTAAGATCTAGATTTTATTTTTTACATTTAAAAAAAATATTTTATCACCCTTAGCACAACATGAGTACACAAACTAGTCCAATTCTATTCAATGTGGATCTAGTCATAAATTAATGGAATATAATATAGGTCAAGGTAATTTTTTTTTATAAAAAAAACTTGATTGGGAGTGTAAAAAAAATGAAAACAAAATTATTTTTCAAAAAAAAATTGAAAACGAAAACCAAAATTGATGTTTTATGATATCTTAATTAATGGTTGCTATAGGACAAGACTAGGAGTTCATGATATCTTAGGGGGGGGCAAAAAGATGAAGACCAGACGTTTCTCCAAACTCCAAGCTCGAGGAAAAATCAGCAAATTCGGCCGACCTGTTGTCCATCAATTGGAATAACTTTGTTTTTTTAAAGAAATTATTTAGGCAAAATCAGCTAGGACGAGCAATTTGGATAGTGATGTAAGAAATTAAACATATATTTATTAATTATATTTTATAAAATAAAAATTATTTCCACTTGATCGTTTAAAATTTTAAAAAAAAACTCGAAATACAAAATAAAAATCGTTTAAAATCTCACTTATCAAATATACATAAAATATAAAATATAAAAAGCAAGATATTTTTTGAATATTTTAAAAAATCACATTTATAATTTTAATCAACAACTTTTTAACCAAGCAATGCATCTTACCAGGACACAAAATCAGAGAGTGAAGCCCTACCATCCTCAGTAAGTCTCACAAAGTAACTTTTCCACTCCACAAAGAGTTACTTTGAGCTTGATTGATGGCACAACCTGGTATTATTATCTCTTAATTTCATATAAAAAAAAAAAAAAACTGGTATTATCTGTTTTTCCTTAAAATGAATATCAGCCGGTTTCATCAGTGAATTGACTTGAGCTTTTTGAACTGAGTCTCTTACCAATTCTCCTCCATTGCATCAAGAAACAACACATAAAAGTTTTCTTGTCTAATTCAGTCCCTTCTTTTAGTTCAATTTGGATCCAATGGGGTGGGGATATCACACTTGCGGGCTTGTAGCAAACGCAAGAGTGAGATTTTCGTCATAGCTTCTGCATTATTTTTTGCTTGCTAAAGCCTATAGCCCTCACACTGTTAATTCCTTGGCTGTCATGGCTGAAATAATGGTGGGAGCACGACAGGCATTCTTTTTACGTAACAATAGCATACGAGATTCTTAAGGTTTAGGGTAGGCTTTCCTAGGACATGACCCGACAGAAAGAAAATTTTCGCATATGGTTCGATCAATATGCTGTTATCTGTCCAATTGGCCAAGGCTTTCTGATCAGCCCCACATGACCCGAGTATTTGTCCAAGTGTCTGACGTTTTAGATGATCTTTCAATTCCCATAACGATAGTACGATCAAGAAGAAACAAGAAACAAGATTGGAACGCTGGGATGGTCACTTTCCAGAGTTGGCGAGGTTGTAGCTGCAGGAACCTAAACCACTAGATGAATACGTCCAAGCTGCTCACATGGTTTTTCTAGTATACAAACAACAAACAACAAACAATCAACAAGCCACTCTTCACCGGTAGAAAACAAAATGCAACAGTTGCCTTCTTCCAATGTCCAGCCCTTGCCATATTTATATCCCCTCCCGATCACGAACTCATTCACCAATTCTCTTGAGCACTACAGAACCAAGTAAAGTAGTTATTTCCTCATGCGCTCCCATTCTGTTCTTCGTTCGTAAAGTGAAGGTCTACATAGCACCGATACTTGCTCTCTGTCTCTCTCCCTTCAAAAATGGTAACTGCTTGCGTGAACATCTTCACTACTGTGTGATACCGGATATTTCATAGTTATTAATTTAGCTTATTTCTCTTATCACCTCAACTGTAACAGGTTTTAGCAGCAGGCCTGGGCGGGGAAGATGGCGCACATAATGATCTTGCAGTAGACTTTCGAGGAATTCCTGTGGACAAGTCCAGAACTGGAGGATGGCTTGCTGCGGGGCTCATTCTAGGTGCTTCTCATTAACAAGAGTCAATGTCTTATCAAAGTATATGTGCTGAAGCACTTGGCTAATCTCCACTCCAATTTGTTTTGCAGTAACCGAACTTTCGGAGAGAATATGTGTCATGGGCATATCAATGAATTTAGTGACATACCTCGTCGGAGTATTGCATATTTCATCGGCAAAATCTGCAAACATGGTCACCAACTTCATGGGTACTCTCAACTTTCTTGGCCTCTTTGGAGGTTTCTTGGCAGATGCTAAGCTCGGTCGGTACTTGACGGTTGCGATCTTCGCAATAATAACTGCTTTGGTAAGTTTCGAAATAATATATTGCATGCCAACGTGTCACTAACTTAAAGAACACAAAATACCACGTTATCTCTGATAATTAATCATGCTTTAGTATCAACGTGAGGGCCGGAAACCTGTTCTTGCATCATTCTGAGATACCCTTCCAAGTCCCAGCTGAGAAAAACCAGTAGCATGTTAGGTAATCACGAGGCCAAACATTGATGAAGGTTCTATGTAGACCTAAAATCTGAAGGTACTCTAGGTCTGCCAAAATCTGCGCACAGTTATCTCTTTTTTCAGGCCATGCTGCTGATTCCTTTCCATATACATCAGGGAGTCGGTCTACTAACAGCAGCCACAACCATTCCTAGCATGAGACCCCCGCCATGCGATGACTACAGGAAACAGAATCATCAGTGCATTGAGGTGAAAGGAAATCAACTGGTTCTGCTATATGCAGCGCTTTATACTGTAGCCCTTGGTGGTGGTGGAATTAAGTCCAATGTCTCAGGTTTTGGATCTGATCAGTTCGATCAAACAGATCCCAAGGAGGAGAAGAGAATGATTTTCTTCTTCAATCGGTTCTATTTTTCCATTAGCATGGGGTCATTGTTTGCAGTTATAGTGCTGGTATATGTACAAGATAACGTCGGAAGAGGGTGGGGGTATGGAATTTCAGCAGGGACAATGGTGATCGCAGTAGCAGTGTTGATCTGTGGGACTCCACGGTACCGTTTCAAGAAGCCTCGAGGTAGCCCATTAACTATCATATGGAGGGTATCGTTATTGGCATGGAAGAAAAGGAGACATCCTTATCCTTCACATCCCAGCCTTCTGAATGGGTATGATAGTGCCACAGTTCCCTACTCTGAGAAACTCAAGTAAGTTGAACAATTACTTCAGAAACAACGATTTACTGGATTATTCTCATGTCGTTTTAAAGAAAATGTCGTTTTTTATATCCATCCATGATTACTGTTACCACTCGTATAAATATTCTCGCAGAAATTTACCAGATTCCATTTCCTCTCATGTGTTATTCCATCAGGTGTCTTGACAAGGCTGCAATCATGGATGATCCCACCTCCATCGGTGCACAAAAAAATGACCCTTGGATAGTATCAACTGTTATGGAAGTTGAGGAGGTGAAGATGGTAGTAAAGCTCATCCCAATTTGGTCTACATGTATCCTCTTTTGGACAGTTTACTCTCAAATGACTACTTTTACCATTGAGCAAGCAACCTTCATGGATCGAAAAGTTGGCTCTTTGGTTATTCCTTCAGGTTCATACTCCACCTTTCTCTTCATCACCATTCTCCTCTTTACATCCCTAAATGAAAGGCTCTTCGTTCCCCTGGCTCGAAAGCTCACCCACAATGCACAGGGGCTGACAAGCCTCCAAAGGATTGGAGCTGGACTCTTTCTTTCAATACTAGCCATGGTGGCTGCTGCTAGCGTTGAGAAAGAAAGAAGGGAAACTGCTATTCAACAATCTACAAAGATAAGCGCCTTCTGGCTAGTCCCTCAATACTTCCTAGTGGGTGCCGGGGAGGCTTTCGTCTATGTTGGACAACTTGAGTTTTTCATCAGAGAGGCACCAGCAAGGATGAAATCAATGAGCACTGGGCTTTTCCTCAGCACCATCTCAATGGGTTTCTTTGTTAGCAGTTTGCTGGTGTCTTTAGTTGACAAAGCTACCAAGAAAATCTGGCTTAGGAGCAACTTGAACAAGGGGAGGTTGAATAACTTCTATTGGTTACTAGCAGTGCTAGGAGGGTTGAACTTCTTCGTTTTCCTAGCATTTGCGAGGGGACATCAGTACAAAGTCCAGCACTATATCAAGCCCAAAAACTGTAACGAGAAAGGGTTTAAACCTGCAGGTGATTTGACTGCTTTAGAGATGGTGAAGGAGGAGGGAATGATTTAACTGTCATGAACATGCTCAAGGAAAAGGACATCAATAAATAGGAAGCACCCTAGTGAGAAAGGGTTTAAACCTGCGGATGATTTGACTGCTTTAAAGATGGTGAAGGAGGAAGGAATGATTTAACTGCCATAAACATGCTCAAGGAAAAGGACATCAATAAATAGGAAGGACCCTAGTCTACAGCTCTCCAAGGCCTTCCTAATGTTCTAAGATTTCTTTACACATACAATTAGAGGATGGTAGTTTATACTCAATTTTCAGACGTACTGAAAGTTGAGCTACTTAAGACGCCATGTTGTGTGTCCATTCTGTGTAAAGCACAATTTTCAAGTTCTTATTTTAGAACCAAGTATTTATCACACAAGCAACAGTTAAACTACAAAGCTTTTAGATGCAAATGATGTTGCTAATTTAGAATTCTGATATTTATGTCAATACCCAAGAAAAGAGATATATAATCCACTGACCCCAGCATGTCGACTAGGGAAAAGTGCAATTCCAGTTAACTTAATCAACCATCCTTCTATAAATACAGCACTGAAAGAAAAAACAGTTATCTTGACAAACAGATGCCCATTTAAGAAACAGAAAGCTGACCTCCGAAGAATTACATGGAGCAAAAGCTCACTCTAAGAACTGCTTGCAGAGGCAGGTAAGTGGTTTATGACCAATGGCGGGCGTACAGCTCGGTGGTTTACATCATTTTGTTTGCGGGCCTTGTACATCTCTTCTGTCTCAATCACAACTAACCTCTTCACCTGAAGGGAAAAAGAATTACATTCAAGACAATGACCTAAGAGTCCAAGCAATTATGATTTACAATTTAAGTCCTTATATTTCTGATAAATCACAACTGAAGACTTAATCTGAGTTTATATTAAAACCTGCTGGAGCATTCCCCTGACTGTAGGAGTATTCCATCGCATGACGGTCCGGTTGCACTTACGAAGACGCAATGCCTCTAAGGTACGCCTATGAAGTCTCCTAGTTCCCGGAATGCCCCTCACCAAAGTTACATACAGGTGCGGACTCCATGCAATTGGAACTTGGGCTTTGAAGGCTTTGAATGCGTTCATGTTTTCTCTTTTGCACCTGAATTGTCCAAAAAACATCTTAGCAATGGTACTTTGCACATAAAATGAAATTCTACAGTGACAGATACTTGAAGAAGAGAAGACTCCAAGTAAAGGAATGAAAATACAGAAAACGCATTCAAATACGTAAAGAAAACAATACCTTGTCTGTTATATTACATGAAAAGCACAAAAAAAGGCACATCAATGTCAACTGACTGTTATTGAGTAATGAAGGCCGAAGAAACCTATTCTCTCATAAAATCTCTAGAGATCACAAATATACCCACGTCCTGTCCTACTTTATCAGTAAATATCAAGACATTGAATCAGTAAGACTATTTACAAATATAGGTATTTAAGGATGTCCCAACTGTTACTCAATTTCATTATGAAAAATCAGGGCAAAACCCCAAAAATTGATAAAACTTCCAGCCAATATACAAATTGTCAGCTTATAGTAACTTCCCAACATTTGTTTACCCCTCGCTAAATATAAACAAAGTATGCTCTATTCAAAGTATGCTCTATTCAAGATAGACAGAAAGAATCCAGCGATTCATCGAAAAGTTGGCGTGCAAAATTTATGAATGGATTACAGTATTGGCAGAAAAAGAATCACATGGGCCCAAACTAGCTACAAAGTTAATACCAAGATAACGAAACAGGGACAAACAGAGAGGAGAAGAAATACTAAACAAAGACAGACCACGACGACATAGCAAAGCTCAAACCAAAGTACAAAAATTAACAGAGTACACCTTAACCAAAGAAGTGTCACACACACACACACTGTGGCATTGCATCGAACAGATAGCGTGCATCCTTAGAACCAACTAAAACAAAAGAACTCTGCTTTTGTTTGTTTAAAATTCACCAATCCCAATTTTCAAACTTTCCGTTGCAAGTTTAATTGGACGCAAATCTAATGAAAATGACTAGGATATATCTAATTAATCAAATAGCAAGGTACCTGATGTACAAAGCTCGTCTACTCAGAGAAAAAACTTGTGACTCCGTCCCGCAGCAGAGGCTGCTCGTTCTCTTGTGAAATGGCTGCGAAAGCTACTGAAGGACGCTCATTTTCTTGTGTAGCTCCTAGGCTATAATTTCCCAAGCCCAGCATAAATGCAGGCAATGAAGTAGGCCCATCTCACAAATATTTGATTTTAGATTTTCCTATTATCCATTCTTATTAAATCTCCAAGCTAGCCCATTACTCGGTGATGGTATTAATTGCATGGTTAAAGCTTATATTTTGTTTCAAGATTTTTTTATAAAAAAAATAATATCATTCTACAAAATATATTTTTTAAAAATTAAACCAATTTAACTCTGACTTTAAACTAATTGATCATGTCGTGGATTGACCCACTAAATTAATTGAGTTTAATCGAATAAACTGTCACCAATTCAACAAGAAACTATGTTCAAGCTGGATTACAGGTTGATGTGTTACCTAGTTGACCTACTAGTCCGAATTTAATAACATTGCTATTAACCAAGATAAATTAAAAAAAGAATTATCATAATCATCCTATAGTTTAATCATTTTTACACTTATCTTTTATGTTTTGAAAAATTACAATTTACATCTTTAATTGGTGCCAAATATATTAAACTATAGGATAGTTTATGATGTAAATTGTTACGTGTATATTAAAGTGTAGGGTGTAAATAATGATTTTTAAAAACATGAAAAGTAAGTGTAAAAACAAACTATAAGACTATCAAGATAATTTTCCTAAATTAAACTATATGATTGTCTATAGTTTAATGAAAGTAATTGATTGCCCTAAGATTATATATTCAAAGCTTGCACTTTTAAATCAATTTATAACATAGTCTCTCCTTTAATTATAGAGTTTTTTATATTAGTCTTGCTTTGAAAACTCAACTATGATGGATTAATAGGTCCATCAATCATTTAACAACATGACTCGAATAGAAAGATATTATTCCCTTATCTAAGACAAAAATAAAGAAAAAAATAAACAAAATAAATAATGAATTTATAAACAAAATTCACCCCCATTTAATTTTTTTTTCTACCTAGTCAAATTGATAGTCGAACACTTCACGAAAATATTAGCAACTAATTAACAGATTTTAACAAAACACTTGATTGATTAATTATTAAAAGGTAAGACACTTCAATAGAAACAAATGAAAGCACAAGCACTTAAAATTCAACAAATGAAAGCACAAGAACTTAAAATTCAAACACTAAATTAAAGATTAAAAAAAAATCATACAGATTTGATAGATATGTCATCATGGCACACATGAATTTAATGATCATGTCAATATTATATTATATAATATATTAAAACATTTAGGTAAAACATTTTAGCAATCACCAGTAACCTAAAATTTTTTATTTTAATTTTTAGACTTTTTTTAAAAAGAAAATTACAGTATTATGCCCAAATTAATAACCGTTTTATTAAAATTTATTAAAGAAAAAATTAACAAAAAAGAATCAAAATGTGAAACAAAAGGAAATTTTATAGCCAATCTCAAATTTGATAGGAAAAAAGTTTAAACTATTTATATATTTTTCTTACTTTTCAATCCTTTTAATTTTTTCAATTTTCTTCAAAATTTCATTTTTTACAAATAAAATAAAGAAA
>Ga0325404_1002776_pt1 | contig 18719 bp, 7 predicted proteins | sample PopdelMetagenome_18_FD_205664 | JGI IMG/M metagenome (GOLD analysis project Ga0325404, IMG submission 205664) | Populus deltoides microbial communities from Bellville, Georgia, United States - Xylem-Control-R1 | ecosystem: Host-associated > Plants > Phyllosphere > Stem > Wood/Secondary xylem... | reverse complement strand
GGATCGAAGTAAAGGCTTTCTTTCCTTATGTCAAGCTATCAGTTAAATTAATTTACTAAATTATGTAAAAGTAAAATTATCAACGACTTGTCTTGAAGTGAGCTGGAACAGTCACCATGAACCACTGTCCATAGCCATGAATGCTCTTTCTCCAAACTTGCACTAGTCAAAGTGTTGTCCGTTGTAACAGTTCTAGTGAGCGTAGGAGGGGGCCATCCCCGTGTGAGAAAGAAACTCTAGTTATTGTTCCACGTAGTCGTCGGTCAACATTATGGACATTTGAGTTAAAAAGTGGTCTGAATTTCGCGGATGGAGGGATGCATTTTGATCGATTGTTGTACTTCTTAGCAGCAACGGTGTAAAGACAAACAAGTAGGAATGGGCCACCCTTCCTCAAGTCTACAAGAGGGCCACCATGTACCATACTATTGTCAACTAGTGTATACTATTATCGTTTGTGATGTGACTACCCTTAATTTTAAGGCATGATTCCACACACACACAGTATGTGTTTATCTTAAAAAAAAAAAAAGATTTTTTTAATGTTTTTTTCCATGATAATTTTGATGGGTCGAAATTTAAAAATTTTAAAAATTTATTTTAATACCAATTTCTTTTTCTTTACAACGTTGTTCTATTAGGTTGTTATATTAGGATGTTATATGTATTAGGTATTCTTGTATGGAGTATTTTTTAAAAATATTATTTGTTTGAAAATATAGTGAAATAATTTTTTTACTTATTTTTTATATAAATACATTAAAACCTTAAAAAAACACTAAAAAATATTAATTTGATATTATTTTTTAAGAAAGTATTTTTAAAACACACCAAAATACCATATTCTTAAACACTTTCATTACACTACTAAACATTAGAAAATAATTCACTTTTCTGGAATTCACTTAAAAAAAAACTATTTTCCAACAAACAAACAGGGCTAATAGTTCATTATGACCAATTTATTATTCCACAAAACACAAAAAGAAAAATCAAATTAACATATAGGTTATTTGGAGTTGCGGTGTAATCAGTGTTTCAAGATTTTTTAAATTTATTTATTTAATTTTTTAAATGTTTTTAGATCATCTTGATAGATACTCTATCTTAAACTCGTGACAAGTATTCCGTGTACATACGTGTATCAAAACTAAACCAGCTGAACAATTTGGTCAAAATATGTGTACTTTCTTGATGATAAATTCATGGCTTATGGAAATGATGATTGTGAGGAAGATTTGGAAATCATCGGTGATGAACTCAAAGAAGGATGATTAAAACTCTTCTATTCATGTAATTTTGTTATATAAAATAAATTAAATTTGATCAAAGTCATGGAGGAAAAGCCCAAAGATACATAGAGGTGACCTCCACCTGTCGTTATCGGTGTCAATTTTCCCTTCTTCTTACTGCCATTACATGAGCAAGATAGTTGCAAAATTTCTACGCCCCGCCACCCGGATTCCTGTCCAAGTGGGCATCTCTCATTTGTTGTCCACAGTTGACCTCTCTAGTCAACTCCTTATCTCAATTATTTTATTTTGTGCATCTCCAACCATGCAATCCTGCGACGGGATTTTCTTCATTTCATATTGAAAAAAATCACTTGCAGACAAGCGAATAATGCTGCAGTTGCATGTAATGCTGTCTCTCTTGTTTATTTTTATTATTAATAGCGTGATTAGAGATGTAACAGCGGCGATCATTTAAAATATTTTTATTTAAAAATGTATTAAAACAATTTTATTTATATTTAATATTAACACATCAAAATAATAAAAAAATATATATATAAAATTTTTTTTAAAAAAATTAAATTTTAAACCGTTGGCCAGGCTATAAAAATTTCTTCAAACTAATTATTTTGCATGTCAAAATCAGATCCCTCATGGTCAAGTCTTAAACTAACAATGAGGGGTACTCATTGGTTCAAATAATTCAGTTTCGATTAAAAAATCAAATTCAACCTAATTTGCTTTTCTAAAACTTTGAATGGAAGTGAACTGAATGAGATAATCTAATTTATCGGATTGGTTTTATATTTTTGAAACCAAATAAATCCAATTTAATTCATATACCTTTTTAGATCGGCTATTTTTAACATGTTTTGATTTAATAGGGCTTTAATTTGGAATGGGTTTTTAGTTTATATTAATTTTTTTTGTTTGATTTGGATTTTTAATTTCTAAAAGCTAAATCCAAAACCGAATTTAATCATTAAAAAAAAAAACTTTTAACCATATGTACTAAATTTAAACATTAGGCAATTATTTAACCTCATTGTTTTTGTCACTCAATTTTTTTTATCGAGTTTATTTGGGATATTTAAATATTTAGCACTGTTTTTCCCCTCTATACTACAGTACATACAGTAATAAAATGTCGTTTCTTTCGATAGCTGTAAGAGAGTAGCTAGTTTTCTCGCACGATCAAGCCGCCATGGATTTGTGATTTCCGTTTTGTGTTCAAAGAAGACGGAAGCTCACACTTTGATTTGATTTGATTTACCTGTCACTTCTCACAAAACTAGTATGCCCTTGTGAGAAGGTATTGATTGATTTCATGGGGGGGAAAACAGTACGACGTCGCCTGAAAGCTTATCACAATAGTCGTCGAGTTATAACTTTGTGCAGCTTTTGCTTCCGTCGTCAATTTTTTCAATTTAATACAGCTTCATACGTCAAAGTACAGCACAATCAACAGTAGCAAAATGGCAGAAGACTACATCTTGTGGGTTGGTATGTTTTTAGTGGTTTTGACCGGGTTTATTGCTTTTAATTTTCACCGGTGGCTTCCCATGATTTGGAGTCGCCAGATAAATTTTAAGGTGTTTATGGAATAAGTTGTGGTATTTTATTAGTTATTTTTTAAATTTGTTTTAAAAATAAATATATTTAGAAGAAAAAGACGTACCAAGTAGAAATATTTTATTATTTTTAGGTTATAAGTGAGAGAGATAGATGGTATAAATCAAGAAATTAATGACATGGAGAAAATACAATACAGGAGGAGTCAATGATGTTAAAGTAATCTAAATTAACATAAAAGTAATGCGAATATTTTCATTAATCTATTTATTTTAAAGTAAACCATTTAATTTAAATACAAAGAGATTATATATAGGCTAAATTAAAAATATTATTCTATTCTTAATAAATAAAACAAGGTAAATGTATTTCTTAACAATTGAATGATATGAAGTAAACAAGGTAAAATCAAACTAAGTTTATCGATTTTACACAAGTCAAGCTTGATTTTATTGGTTTTCAAGTTTTTAGTCTAATTTTACATATTAGATATATATTAACTTATAAAATCATATGATTTTACAAGCTAACTCGCAATTGTGACAACAATAAACATAGTTTCTCACGTGGTCCTAGATATCCTTCACTCCTGTATAGCTTGTGTTGCCTCTCGAGCCCTCACGATATCCTAGATGTCCTTCACTTCTGTATCGTGAAAAAAACTTCGATATATTCTAAAGGTTATATCTTTAATATAAATTGAAAGTTGTTTTTTTCATAAATTATTTTTCTAAAAGTAGCCTATAAAATACATTTTAATTAGTAAAATTCTAATTAAATTAAAATTTACAATCTAAATAAAATTAATAATTTAAAAACAACAAGGAAAATATAAAGAGACATGAAATAGTAGCATTCATACCTAATTTGGATTTGAAAACAAGCTCACCACTCCTATATAATTAGACCTTGAAATTAATCTAGAAAAACCTTTGCCTGATCCAACAAGTATTGTACTCGTACAAGATATTTTAAATCCTAAAAAATATTAATAATTAAATAAATAATGCAATAAAAATAATTGTGTTATTGTAATAGCAATAATAAAGTAGTTGGTGTTGGTGAAACAAATAAATAAGCAGAAAATAGCCCACCTTGTCTGTACACATTACTAAACACTTATAATTCATGAATTTTGGAAACGATCGATTGGAAGCGTATGGATGCTAATCTGCCGAATTCAGTACAAGTATGAATTGAGTTAAAATGGTCTGAATTCCGACTAATTTGGTTTCATTTTTTGTTTGGTGTTTTTGGATTTATTATTAGACTTTTTATCGGAAACTATAAAGACAAACAACTAAGAATGTGATTCCCCTCCCAAAAGTATACAAGAGGGCCATCATGTAGTATATATACTGTTAATTTTGTTTATGATGCGACTATCTTTGAATGCAACGATTATATATATAAAAAGAGATTAAAAATTTAATCTCAACACTAAAATAATTCATTATAATAAAGAATATCAATTTAATTATAAATTAATTAAATTATATAGTTAAATATCTAACAAACTAACTCGTCGATGTGCCTGCTCCATCAGAACCACAGACATGTCGTCATCCAGCATCATAAACAACCTCATCCTTCTCTACTGTATTGTCCAAATGTTGAGTCTCCCGACTTCGTCATGTGAAGAATGACACAATAAAAACCAAGTATTAAAAGCGTCGCATACAACAACGTCGGTAGCATCACGAACTGCGACCGTAGCTCTCCAATCCTCATGTTTTAAAAAATTCACCTAATATATTAGATAAGAATTTTATCATGTTTAAAAAAACTAATCCATGTGTATCAATCTATTATATCCTGGTGCATGAGGCTCAAAATTATCTGGATTACGTGATGGCTAATGTGGAGTGTAACATGGATGTCTCATAACATGCTCTCATGGTGGTGTTATGAATCGTTTTGTTATGTTCATGTACCATATCATGTAGAGATTTAACTTAATAGGCTAATACTATTCTATAAATATGTGATATCTTCTCATATGCCACAAATTGACTTATTTTACATTAAAAAAATTTCACATAGAAAATTTGAATTTAATAATGTGTTCATAATTATTATTACATAGCTTCAATTGAGAGTTGTCTTTCCGTAACCATGTTGAGCATTTGATTTCTCCAAACATTAAGATAACCGCTGTGAACATTCTTCCATGACCAAAACTTCATATTCCCAATAAAAAAATTAGTAAATATTTAGATTAACAATATTTAATGGAATATAATATGAAATTATATGTGTATAAACAACAAACATCCACCGATTTGTTTCCCGTCTGGCATACATGTGTGGAAAAGCTGATAGTATAGATGTGCAAACATTGCCAAGCACAAAAAAGTTTTCTAGCAGTGGCAGAAACTAACATGGAACTTCATTGCCTATCAGATCAGTAAAAATCATGGCCCCAAATATATGCATCATGTATGCTCTAGCATAATAATGCAATACAATCTTTGTAGTGCCTTTTGGCAGGGTCTTAAAACTCTCTTCCAACCATGTCAACCTAATATAATCCCTTTTATATCTTTTAGGGGGAGACACTCATCCCAATAGTCGAAGACATAAATCATATTTGTTAAAAGTTGTGAGGCCTGTAATAGGAGTTTCATCTATCAAAAGGTTGATTTGCATGACAACATCTTGTAAAGTCAGTGTCATCTCTTTAACATGAAAATACCATTAATATGATGGTTCATGCTTGCACTGTAACTACATATGAGTTTTGGTTGAATGTTACACTTTGTATTGAAGTGAATTTTTTACATACCACCGTTTAATTGCATTGATTGAATCAACCTGGTTCAAAACATTTGTTCAACCTCCAACTTAGTACTTAAGCCTAAATTTCTATGACTCGAAGTCCAATCAAATCTCATAACATGAGCAGAACCACTAGCATCTTCAAATTCAAGAACAAGGGGTCTCATTGTTTGGTTTATTGGCTCATTTTACCCATCTTCCTCAACTATATCAGCACTACAATCATCTTTCTCATCACTCGGTTCAGATTCATCATAACAATATGAAGTCGTTATCATATCCAACCGAGGTTTCATATGCACCATTTAATGAACCGATGCTAAGTTTATTGCATCACTAACATACCCGTTGCATTTGATGATTTTTTTTTATCATTTGACTGTAACTTAGAACTCGAGTCGACTCCAAACTCAAAAAATTTCCTACTTTAAGTTTTCTACTCAAGTAAAGCTGTAATATTTGAAACCTATTATCGGTGATCAACCTAACCATTTCATTAAAACTCATATCACTGATAATGGGCACACAGATATAACGATTTAGATGATCCCCACTTAATATCTTCCAAGTAATATCAACATTAGATTCGTCCAAATTCCATCCAATTTCTCGACACACTAAATTTATAAATTTATCAAATGAATTATCTAATCTCAAACTACATAACTCAACACTTCCTTCATGGTAAATGATACCATTATTACTATTGATGATTTTACCACTATAATAACATAAAATTCCCACTATAGAAGATATGTTCTATGAAAATCACAACAAACATAATGTTAATTTGTCGATATAGAAAATTATTCAAGTTACATTCAAAAAACCTAAATTTTTTTTTTAAAATCATAAACTAAACCTTAAAACCATAAGACTAAAATAATCAACACAACATAACTCATCAATTTTTCTTACTAAATAAGATAATGTATACATTTAGCTAACTAGTTTTATATCTAACCAATCTCAAATTATAATTCAATTAGGAAAAATCAACAAAAACCCTAACCTAAACCCTAAAACCCTTATCCTAAAAAAAATCATAAATTAGCCAAGTAAAATAACAAATTAATAGAGAGGAAGGTGAATATACCTCAAATTGGTTAAATGGAGCACTTGTGGGTGGCAGCGATGTCGGTAGTAATGATAGTGGAGAGAGATTAATGGTTTTCACGGATGGATGGATAAACAGAGAACTAACAACTGAAAAGAAAAGAAAAGTGCAGTCTATTATACGGAAGGGATATAAATGATCTTTTTATGGTGAAGAGAGAGATCAGTTGGCTTGAGTTAGGAGTGATGTTAGAAGGAAGGAGAAGCAGGGGCATAAAGAAATAAAGGGATAAGAGAGGGGAAATTATCTTTAAAATAATTAATCGAGTGGTCATGAATGCACTATATGCACGACCAGTTATTGCGCTTGTAATACATGTATAGGTCGTGCATATAGTAAAAGTGCAACTTATACATTCCATGTATATTACATACACGACTACTATTTTTGTGCTAGAGTGAGAGTTATTTTTTTAACTGTGCTGGCTAGAGAAATAAGTTTGTCCACTATTCTAATGTGTAAAAAAAAAGCTCTATAAAAATATAATTTTAGTTTAATTATTTTGGTTTACAAATTTAGTTTGATTTTCATGTCGAAATAAAGCAATCAAGTCTCTTATGCCTCTCTCTCTCTCTCTCTCTCTCTCTCTCTCTCTCTCTCTCTATATATATATATATATATATATATATATATATATAAGTCTAAATACATCATTGTGACCAATTTATTATTCTACGTTGGAATAGAATGGAGAATAGAGGGACATAACATGCAAGTATAAATGGAATACAGAGAAATTACTAGATTATTGATTATTGTTATGTTGTTTGCCTGATTATTTTTTTTAATGTAAAAAATTGTTTAGGTGATACTAATATTTTTTTTAGCAGAATTACTTTTTTAAATCATGTGATTGATACAATGTGACCCGATCAACTTAGCGGATCCAAAAACAATTTGGAAACCCAATAAAAATGTAGTTTAACTAAAAAAAATAATTTAAGATGACATTTTTTTTTTCAAAAATTTTACACAGCAACATATTAGACTTATTCTGGTTTAACCTGTCAAATTCGCAATCCTGGTTATAAGACCACGATAATTCTTATAGAATTTTTTAAGAAAAACATAATGAAATTTAATTTTCAATAAACTCAATGTTAAATAATGACATAAAAAAATTAATTAAAAAAATCCAAAAAAAGAACTCTGGCCAATCAAGTTAATCTGTCAAACTCACGACTCGGGTCATGAATATAAAATAACCTTATAAAAACAAGTCAAAACAAATTATAAAACCCAATTCCTAATCAAACTAATGTTGAAAGATGAAATTGAAAAAAATCAATTGAAAATGACATAAAAATTACTCAAGTCGATCTGAGTTAACACACCAAACCCTTTACACATGTCATGAGATTGAGATAAACTTATAGAAAGCAATAAAAAAACAGTTCAAGTCAACCTAGGCTAAGCTACTAAACTCGTGACCTGTGTCATGAGATTGAGATAAACTTATAGAAAACAAATCAAAATAAATTATAAAACACAATTCTCAATTAACTCAATATTCAATGATGAAATTGAAAAAAATCAGTTTAAAAAATAATTCAAGTCAAGCATGATTAACGTGTTAAACTCATATTCTATATAATGAGAATATGATGTAATGAAAACTATATACAAGTTATAGCCATGAAATATGATCTCTTGTTACTTGTCAAAATTAATGACGGGCAAAAATAATTTGGCAGTTATAGCCTTCGGACAGTCATGTTTCTAGAACCAGTTGAACAATTTGGTCAAAATATGTGTGCTTCCTTGATGATAAATTCATGACACTAGTCTTACGATCATATGATGTGAGTTGGATTTTAATTTAATTTATAATGTAAAAGAACAAGACATTATTTACGTTTAATGAAATAAATTAAAAATATTTAAATATATATTAAAAATAATTATTAATACCAATTAAATATTAAAATAAAAGGCTAATTTTCTTCAATAAAAATTGAAAGAGTTGATATTAATTAAAATTTAAATAAAAAATATTCGAAAATTACAAAAATATAATTACACGCTGCTATCTTAGATAGATCATGCCTCCACGCATGGCCAAGCATGAGAAAGTCAATGTCCATTTAGCTGACGGAACAATTTTTATTGAAGGAGTTGTTTGCACTTAAAATGCGAGGACCAAATAAAAAAAAAAAGAAAAAAAAAAGAGACTGCGCCATTGACTTGAACAGTGCATATGTGAACAGTTCAGTTTACTGTAAAACCACCCAAATCGAGCAAGCTTACTGTATACTTGATATGGAAAAGATGATCGTCGGAATGATTTGAAGTCATCGGCGATAAATTCAATGAAAAATAATTAAAATGCTTCTGTTTATAAAAAAAAATAAAATAAAACTTGATCATGGTCACGGTAACTTAGATTCAGGGAAGCAAAACCCACAAAATACTTAAAGGCGACCTCAGCCTGTCGTCCTCGGTGTCAGTTTCTCCCTTCACTCTCCTCGAAACCTCCTCTCTGCCATTATATGAATAATAAATATGAGCGTGACCTGCTATCCTTATCTTCTGCCCCCTCCATCAGGAAACCTTCATCTTTATTTTGTTAGCACAGTTGACCACTGGAGTCAACTCCTTCAACTATGAAAATTAAGCGCCATTATTTTATGAACATCTCTAACCATGCAATAAAGCGACGAGGATTTCATTAACTCCTATAAAAAATTATTTGCAGACAACCAAATAAGGGTGAGCATCGGCTCAGACAGTTCGATTCGAACAGGGACAGATTGTCCTTTCCTTTCATTTCTGTGAGAGTAGTTTTCTCCCCTGCAAGCCGGCATGGACTCGTGATTTCCCTTTTGTCTTCAAGGAAGAAGGAAACATAGAAGGAAGCTCACACTTTGATTTTATTTATCTGTCACGACTCATAAAGTTACTATACCCTTGTTGGGTTCTTAAGAGGCCTTGATTGATTTTGTGGGATAAACAGTATCAGATAGCAAGCACAATATTCGTCCGGTTATAATTTTGTGCAAGCTTTTGCGTTCATCATTGAAGATATTTCAAAATCTAATATGTTTAACAATAAGATTATTTGATGGTTTGCATCATGGATTAATCAAATATTTATTAAAATAACTTTATAGTAAAGGAAACCATCTCTCAATAAATAACTCATAATATTTACAAAAAATTATCTTTGAAGAAATCAAGGAACCTTAAATGATTAAATCAATAATCATATACAAAGTAATAAATATACTAAAAAATATTAAATTATAATAACAAGATTGTTTATTTTTTTCTGGATATGTATATCTTTAAATGTAAATTATGAACCTTTCACCTACATAGTTCAAAAGATATTTATAATTTATGAATCATAGTTTTTGCTTAAACCATGAGATTAAAGAGTTATTTTACCTTGATAATATTAATATGAAATATATATTCCTTACACATGTATTAATGATTAAAAAAATATTACTTACACATACATTAATAATAATAATAATAATAAAAAAAAAGTGATTTGAGAAGGCATATAGCCTTCATATGTTGAGAAGGCATTAATCTGGTGGGTTGGTAGGTTTTTAATTTTCATCAATGGGCTTCCCACAAACTGGAATAGCTGAACAATTTAATTCATTGTCGCTCTACCACTTCAAAAGGTGTCTAACGAACAAATTGGGGAGGCAATTATAATTATTATAAAGAAAACTGAGTTCGTGAGGTGAAAACGTTGTTCAACGTGAATTGTGCGTCACTCATAGATCACTATAGTTTGTAGCAATAATTTTTATTTTATTTATTTATTTTGATCCCCAAATTTTTTCTTCTCAATTGAGTTCTTCGATTTCATAATTGAAAGACAACAGCTTCCTATCTCTTAACCAGATGTGAAATTAAAAAAATAGAAGATCAAGATGAAAAAGACACTAAAAATTAGATGATGGGTTAAAAATTAGAGTGAAAATCTCAATTTAGTCTTCCAATTTTTCAAATTATACCTTTCAGTCCCTTAAGTTCTTTGAAATGAAGTTTTGATACAAAACTTTATTTTTATTATTTTTCAATTTCTAGTTTGTGAGAGGAGAGAAAAAGCATTACTGAATTCTGATGTATGGAGAAAAGTTGTCATTGACACCAATTTCAACCACCAAAATAGTTAATTTTGATGTTCACTAGTTTTATTCGATAAGAGAAGTTTGATGAATATTGTTTAAAACCTCAATATAGTCTAAAAAACAAATCAAACTCGAGGAAGCAACTAAGCTGTGAGGTGGTGATTTTTTTTTATTTTCTCATTTTGATCTCTAAAATCTTTTTCTCCTTGATGGAGGCCTTCGATTGCAAAATTGAAAGACAATTGCTTCATATTTCTTCATGAGTGGTAATATTGAAAAATAGGGGACCAAGGTAGAAAAGGTGTCAAAAGTAGGTGGTGGGTTCAAACTTGGCATGAAAAGTTCAATTTTTCAAATCATACCTTTTTGGTCCTTTAAATTTTTTTAAAATTAAATTTTGGCATAAAATTTTATTTTTATTGTTTTTTAGTTCATGGTTTGTGAGAGGTGAGAGAGAAAGAGAGCATCACTAGATTTTAGCGTAAAGAGAAAAAGCCATCGTTAACATCAATTTTAACCACTAAAATAGTTAATATTGGTGTGTAGGTCGAAGTTTAGGAAGAAAAATTTTAAGCAGTTTGATTTTATGTTTTTGGACTAGTTTTTGGGTTTTATAAGTTGATAAATCGGTTTTTAGATATTTGAAAGGTGTTTATAAAGTATTTTTTGGGTTAAAATGAGTTTTTAGAGCAGAAAATGCTCTCTCTTGATTTTTCAGTCACCGCAGTGGTGTCTAAAATTAGGGTAGATGGATGACATGTCACTTGTCTTAGCAAATAAAGTGTTGTCTCATTATTAAATAAAAAAAAAACATAAAGGCAAACAACAATATTAAAAATATTTTGAATTGGGTTAAGGTCAATAATCAAATTAAAGATTTGATTGGTTAAGCTGCAATGTATATACTCTATTTTTTTCTTTAATGCACTTTTGGCCCCTCAATGTAAAAAAATAATAATTTTATCTTTTGGCCCCTCAATCTATCTTTTTTATTGAACTTAAAAAAATAATTTCACCCTTTGTTATATTAACTAGCTAGTTGGCTCTATATAGTTTAGATATTTAGAATATTTTGATAAATTTTTATCTCAATTTAATAATGAAATAAGAAACTACACTTGTTTCATTAAAATGTGCATTAAACTAATTTGAAATTCCTCTAAATCTAAAAAAATCTTAAATATTAAAAAAGTAACATAATAAGGGTCGCATGTTAACGTTTGTTAAAGGATTGGAGTGTAAAGGAAGGCAATAATAGGTCCTTGGAGTTGATGAAACAAATAAATAAGCACAGTTTATGAAGTTTCTTAATTTGAATGCCGAATTCAATGTCACATTCAAAAATATTTATAATTTTTTTTTTGTAACGTTGAAATTTATGTTTGACTTGAAAAATTTAATACCACTAATTATATATACATTCGCATGTGTTAAGGTTCATCCATATCTTCTTTTTTAGTATCAAAATAAAATTCTTATTCCTTTCAAATGGGTGTGAGTGTGTATATATATATATATGTGTGTGTGTGTTTGTGTGTGTGTGCACGACTTTATATATGAAGTGTGTTAAACAAAAAGGACTTGAAACTTGACAACAACATACATATTATCTTTAGAAATTACTAATTAAACACTTAGAATTCATGAATTTAAGGAGCGATCACAAGCATATGGATGCTAATCTGCCGAATTCATGAGTAGCTCTATAAAGTTAACAGATGCAGGCAAGAATATCTAGACAGGATGATTATATTAAACGAGAGATTTCCACTTAATTTATTATAGGAAGTAGTTGTCAGGAGATAAAAAAAAAAGGGGGCAGTGTTCACCGTTGCAGTCGGCATCATCGATCTTAATTTGTTTTATTAAATCTTAAGTATTTGCTAGCAATCATTAATGATGATACCCACGTAATAAATTATTGTAATGCTACGAATTTGGCGACCTAATGGAGGGTATAAACATCGACGTCCTTGACAAATTTGAAAGAAGAAATAATTTTTAAAAAAACATTTTAAACAAGAATTGCTGAGTTTTCAGCGGGTAGAGCTGGAAATAAAGGGTGGATGCTCAATGATTACGTTTATTTGAGTGCCATGAAGGTGGTCTAATTCTAAAGAACAATAAACTGCATAAAAACCTAGCTACCTCCAACTTTCTCAGCACTTCCACTTCATAATGTTGGCATCCACATTCTTTAAAAAATGTTTAGAATTCGCTAGAGGAGTCCATTCTCAAGGGCCATAACTTAAAGTAGAGCTTCCTAGATCTTTCTTACCATCATTCATTCACCACCCTTGAATCGAAACCCCTTACAGTGAAAGCTAGCATCCCACTCCCACTCTATAAAAATCTGTGTAATTTGATAAAGGTTTCGATGGCTTCTTGGAATCTCTTTCAATGTCCCATGTAAAGGAGGGAGCATAATGAAAAGGATATCCAACACAGTCACACAACTAACATGGCTGCAAGATACCCCTTTGTTTCTCCCTTTGACAATAAAAGCAATAAGCACTACAAAATGGTTCTGAGAAAAAACCAAAAGTAGCTTTCTTGCTAGAAAATACCATTGATTCAATGGATTCGTGGATGGTTTTTATATGGTCTATTCAGGTTGGCTAATGTTGTGAATTTGAAAAAGACATGCACCAAAATTAAGGTTCAAAAAGTTGTGAAGTGTCTTATGTTAGTGTCTGCCCAAACAGTACCATCGGTCTATAGAATGGATTCTTCTGTACACCAGAAACTTCTGTTTACAGGTCAGACCAAATTAAAGAGATTGAAGGACCCGCCCATGATGATCGCCCAATATCACCTGATATTTTTGTCTACACATAATGACACTGTTTTTGACGTTATAAAATAGGAACACCAATACGACTCGGCAAGATTTAATTCTTCAACGTGCATATTATCTGAGTCAAGAGTAAAAGAGAACCTGGAAATCCAAGATTGCTTGGGAAAGAAAAAAAGGTTTATGCTTTATAGGAAGCAGCAGAGGTTGAGGAATCTACAGGTAGTTGGAAGCATGAGGAATGAAGACTAACATATATGTGCGTATGGCTGTTAAAACCTCAAACATGGGGTTGCATGTTCTTTTGACTGGATCCTTGTCTTGGGCCTTTTTCAGCTTTTAGACAAACAAACGAGAGAGACAGCCATGAGAATAGATGAAGAGGTTTGACAAGTGAACAATAGACTTTCACCTTTTGATATGAACTATAATCTGAGAGCCCAGACGAACCAGTTAAGAAAATCTAGGGCCGAGCAGGCCAGGACTAGTTAGGCATTCAGGTTCGAAATCTTTGCCCAGAACCATCTATTTTTAAATTGTATATTTTTCTTATTAAAAAATTATTTTAATTCAAAAATTTAAGTTTTTTGGATGGAATTTTAATATATGATTCATATTTTAAGACAAGTAAAAAATACAGAAAAAAATTAAAAATATAAAAATTAGACTAGTCCCAACACACAGAAGAGAGGACTAGTCGGGGTTAACTTCATCTAGATGAGGAAAAAAAATCTAATTTCCCAATGAAAAATTGGGCCAACTTTGATTTGTGGGATGCACCAATTAAATGGTTCAGGATTTTCAGGCAATTGGTATGTATTTCCCAAATATAATGCAGGTGTTCATATAATATTCTTTTTCATAACCTCTAATAAATTATTTTGAATTACTTATAAATAAATAAATATTTTTAGTTTTTTAAATCTAAATAGTTTTACATAAATTTTATAATTAGATTATTTTATTGATTGTTAAGACATCTAAATTATTGTTTGAGCACTGAACGAGTAGCAAGGCCTTTTTGGTACAATGGCTACCCAAAATCCAGTATGCATCGAGAAGGTTCTAAACCCACAATGCATGGACTTTATGTTATGATCAAGTAATAGTAGTTCTTCTGGGCTTTACAATCTAAATATGTGAAAGTTATTAAATATAAAATTATTTTTTAATTTAATATTCTATCACATCTATGCTGACAAATTTAGAATCTAAATATGTGAAAGTTGTTATTATGTCAATTTAACCTCTAAGACAACCTCCCTTGAATGCTGTGTAAGAAATCAAACCCTACTAAGTTGACATTAATTATTGACCAACATTTAACTAATTTTGGTGTCATTCGATCAAATACGAAACCCAAAAGGGATACAAATATTAGAGGGGAAAGAAGTTGTTTTGCCATGGACTTTTTGTAAATCAAAGAGATAATGAAACGAACGGAGCATCTGCTGCTCTCCTACACGTGAAAGACAGATGGAGGGATTCTCTCATAAGGCTATATAGGCTTCTTATCTGTTGCTTTTATCTATACAGATTTCGAATGATGATTTCTAGAAAACTGATTGAATCGCCCTAAAAACCTGATTATACAGAGAAATTCCAAGAGCTGTGCCCTAGAAATTAGAATAGCATAGAGTGCTTGCATCGATGCATTAAAAAAAAAAAAAAAATTAAAGCTCACGTTTCTAGGAAGCCAAACGTGATGGTGGTGGTGATGATGGAGTTAAGAACCAAAAGTTTTTAACTTTTCCATCACGTTCTCAAAACTATAGCACTATTTATTACATTTGATATTCATTGAAATCAATAAATAAAGTCAGATTGAGATTTAAATAACAAAAAGGTGCGGTCAGAGACGTGTTGTTAAAGTTCAATTCAGATTTTTCAGTAATATTGTCTATCCGATCTGGAGTTCTTAACAAAAGTCTAAAGAACTCCAGATCGGAGAAAATTACAGACTAGTTAATTACCATAGACTGAACCAAGCCTACAAATGTTAGACATAGAACCACCTGGGTAGTGCGATTAAATATAAAAGGCATTAACTAGGTTAGTATCCTGAGTAAACTTGTTGTGTTTTAGTGTTAACAGATGGTATTAATTTTTTTTAAACCAAAATTAGCCATACATATACGCACGGTTTGACTAGAGAAATTATAAGTTTATAGATTTATTTGATTGTTGGATGGTTATATGTTCTGTATTTTGGATTTTTTTAATGTGTTTATATGCATGCACATGTAAAAATCCAAATATTCTTCTCATCACAATTGTCTCCAGCTATATATACACATATAAAAAATTGCCCTTTTTCTAATTATAATTGTCAATGTTACTTATGTTTGAAGTTTAATAAATGATATCAGAGTTCTTATTCAAATTAGTCCTATGTATACGTACAGTTGACTGAAAAAATTATGATTTTATTGATTCCATGCTTGTTGAATGATTATATATTATATATTTTGGTTGTTTTCTATAATGTATATGTATTTATTTATCTCAAGATTATTCTATTTTTAAATGTAGAGTAATGTTCTTTTAAAAATAGTTAAGGAGTGGACACACACACACACACACTAGCTAGTTATGGAGGCTGATTTTAAAAGGCATTAACTAGGTTAGTAAGGTGAGTGCGTGGGCAAGAAAAGAAGCATTTTGAGCATAGTGAGTGCATATGCGTGGGGTTACTTGCAGTACTGAGGTTTGTTCTTTGAGAGAGAAATATTGTGCTGAGTGGTGTGACGGTGATAATGGGGGAATGAGGGTTTAACTGAATGCAACTGAGTGCAGTACTGTGCAGTGTTTAAACTACAATGACAGAAATTAATATGTGTGTGCATACACACACAGATATATATATCAACATAACTAATTAAATCTTATTTTGGCATTATTTTTTAGAAGTAGAATCATGGAAAAGAAAAGGACAGCAGTAGTTAGATACCGACGGGGATGCTGATTCACTTGAGGAACAACTCTCTCACAAGAGCTTAAAAGTTCTTCCACTTCTTTGGTTGCTAACCCTTTATAATTGGGTTTGCAGTATTGGGTTTCTTCATAAAGTTAATATTTTCTTGTAATGTTTCTGTTCGTGCCAACTAATGTTTGTAAGGCATTAATGCAAATTATGATATGCTATACTTTTGTTGTTTGCACATGTCTGGTGAGTAGTGACGTTATTTCCGTTTAGTTAAGGAATCTTGCATGAAGTTTAAATATATTTTCTGCTCTTCAATGTATTTCTAGTTTATTTGACAATTAGTCTTTCTCTCTCTAATCTAATCAAAATCCTTGACGTTTAGCTGCATTATTATAAGAGTTTTTCTGGGCATGAATTTGGGGCCAGCAACAGAAACATGTTTCTTAGTGATGTGTGAAGTTGCCATAGCCTGCTTGCCGCTTGCAATTAAAAGAGATAAAGGAAAAGGAAAACGTGGCGAGGAATGTCATTACCTTTGATATTATTAGTTATCTTTCAGTTTTAAGTTGAGCTTAGGCTCTCTTCGGTTTATTTTCTCCTTGACATCCATGCCTGCTGCTTGGTTTCAAGACTTGTTAAAAGCAAAAGATTTCCCGCACATAATTCTTCACGTATGTGCTGTTCTTCTATCTTATAGCATTCTTCAAATATATATATTAATTATCTGTCCGGAGACGTTCTGCTTGAAAATTAATGATTAATGTTTGGTTTAGCTTGAAAATTAAATTAATCAAAATTTAATTTGCTGCTTTATGGCGCCATCACCGCGGGTGACGCTATACATCATACTGCTTGTTATTAACTATTGTGTTCTTGAGGAATCTGAGGATTAAAATTGTTGAGCGTAAATAAAATATATATCTTGGATAAATTTGAAGACCTAAGACTGAAATATAATGGCTTAAGGGCCTGACATTGGGCAACAGCCAGAAGAGAAGGACCGATCAAAGTAGTGCCTCAGGAAGGATCGTTGTTGTTTCGAGTGGTTAGAATTAGAAATGGTTTTATAACTCCATTTGTAAGTTCGAGCTAATTGGAACTGAGATTTTCTATCTTTCTACGACGGATCCTCACGGGCTCATACAACTCTATTACATTCAGATATAGAACTCACTAAAATTAATGGAACTTATTGTCACTAACCTATTGAAATTTGGAATTCAGCGCACCGATCAATATAATTGATCACTGTTTCGAATAGGTGGTCTCATTTATGAAGAAACATTTTCTTTTACTGGGTTTTTTCTGGACAAAAATACCAAAAAACAATAGGAATTAGCTTATTATATATGCTGTTGCTGTATTTTTAGATATAATCTTTCAATCCATAATTTTCTTATAGATTCAATTTGTTGTTAAATATTAAATTATTTTTAATTTAATATTCTATCACATATTATCATCGTGTTTATACGAACAGAATCGAAATCTAAACGAGTGAAAGTTATTATTCTGTTAATTTAACCTCTAAGATAACCTCACCACCCAACATTTCACTAATTTTTGTGTCATTAACTTTATCAAATATCAAGGGATACAAATATTAGGGCAAAAAAGTTATTTTGCCATGGCCTTTTTCTACATCAAAGAGATAAACCAACGGATCATCTGCTGCACTCCTACACGCCACGGAAAGACTGATGGCAGGATTCTCTTATAGGGTTCTATTCATTTCAATATTTAGCAACACTCTAGATAGATTTCCAATGATGATTTTCGAGAAAACTGATTGGATCATACTAATACCATGATTATACCGAGAAATTCCAGGAGGTGTGCCCTAGAAATTGGACTAGCACAGACTATAGAGTGCTTGGATCGATGTATTAAAAAAAGAAGCTCAGGTCTCTAGGAAACAAAAGGTGGAGGTCATCTATTTTCGTACATGTGCGCGGTGAACTTTGACTAAATATATATAAAAAGTTTTTTAACTTTTCCATAATGTTCTAAAAAATATAACACTATTTACATTTGATATTCATTGAAATCAATAAAGTCTGAATTAAATTTAAATAATAAAAAGGTGTGGTGAGAGACATGTTGAGGTTCAATTCAGATTATTCAATAATATTGTCTCTCCAATCTATAGAGTTCTTTACAAAAGTTTAAAAAAGGTTTATCCTTAAAATCTACCTTTAAAAAAAAA
>Ga0325404_1002775_pt1 | contig 18721 bp, 15 predicted proteins | sample PopdelMetagenome_18_FD_205664 | JGI IMG/M metagenome (GOLD analysis project Ga0325404, IMG submission 205664) | Populus deltoides microbial communities from Bellville, Georgia, United States - Xylem-Control-R1 | ecosystem: Host-associated > Plants > Phyllosphere > Stem > Wood/Secondary xylem... | reverse complement strand
AAAAATTTATTATTCTATTAAATTATCTACAATTCCATTACGTACAAAATTTATTTGACAAGAACTACAGTTTCCATAATTTTTTAGCGTGTAATAAAATTAAATAAAATATTATCATGTATAAAATTCACTCTAAACTAGTTTTTTTTTTAAATTACTACACCTAAAAAAAAAAGTCATCCAAGCAGTGCAAGTGAACAGTGCAAGAAAATTGCACTGTTCACTATTTTTAACATGAACAGTGCAATTTTCTTGCACTGTTCATGAACAGTGCACCACTTTGCACTGTTCATGTTAATTGCACTGTTCATTGAACAATGCAATTAACGTAAACAGTGCAAAAAAAGCATGGAATAGATGCTTTGTAAATACTGTGTTTTCAACGCAGAAAAAAATAGGATTCACTGAACAGTATATCATAATTTTATTTAACCAAATAGTTACGACTATGTTTTAAATAAAACACAGCCGTAGTCGCAAAGCCAAACAGGCTGTAAGAAATAATTATGGATATGCATGATCGAGACTTAGGATATATAACAAATCATGATTAACCTTTCTAGTTATTTGATGTCTTTGAATGATTACGATTTTTACTTGGACGTAATCAATTAAGATTTTAAGTTTTTTTTTTTTTTTTCTAATTAAATGACACTCTCTTTAGCTGAGAACTCCCATATAGAGTACATTTCAATGTTGGCAATAGAGTACTATTGTTGGGCAATTGTTTGATGCTCATTGGATCTAGTAAGGAGTACTAGCTCTTTAACCTAAAAGGATTGCCTTGGCAGTTGATAGATTGTGTTCTTTCCCTTATCTATTTTATATGTAATTTGTTTTTAGGTATATTATAAAAGTGTTTTTTTAAAAAAGTTAAATTGCTTTTTTTTAAATTAATTTTTTTTTGATATTTTTATATTTTTTTAATATGATGATATTAAAAATAATTTTTTTAAAAAAATATTATTATTATGTATTTCTGAATAAAACACGCTTTAAAAAACAACCATTACCATACTTTTAAATATTTTTTAATTCAAACCTTGAGGCTAGTATGATGAAAAAAATATTTCTTTAAATGTACAACATGCATCATATGGTAGATGTATTTTTAAAATTATTTTAAAAAATATTAATACTAATTAATGTATAAACTAAACTGGTTCATAGATACTTCTTGCTATAAAAAATAGCTAGATTACACTTTAAGTAACAATTTAGAGTGTGTTAAGTTAATTAGACAATGACTCATCATAACTATTTTTCAATTATATTGTAAATGTATATATATTATGATTAGATTATACTTCCACATTTAAAGACAATATTTATTCAAAAAAATATGTATAAACAAATGATACTGTAATTCTTTCTGCCATGCAAACCAACATTGTATGTTTCACCTTGACAATCCTTAATTGATTCGGATCTATTTATTTTTATATTTTAAAAATGTTTTTAAAAAATTTAATTTTTATTATTTTTATTTTAAATTAATATATTTTTGATGTTTTCAGATAATTTTGATATACTGATATTAAAAATAATTTTTAAAAAATAAAAAATAATTTTAATTTATTTTTTAACAAAAACACACTTTAAAAAATAACAACAATAGACCACAGCATTTGGAAATTCCCTCAAAACTTACATGTGCATGTTATAGGCGCACTAACGAATGCAGAACTCTGTTTCCATAAACATATATGTAAACTTTCCATAAATATTCTCTGCTCCATGTGGACCAACTATGCATGTTTCATGTCGACAACATTCAAGTATATTATTGCTTCACGTTTAACTGTGCCAGGAATATTGAACAAAAACGTTGTACACATGGTCGTCTGTCCTTCAGCTCCATGGACCCAGCATGGATTTTAGTTTTAATTAAATAAATTTGTGTTTTCCAATTCCAACAAAATTATGTAATTACTCGAAATTTAGGAGATTTGAACAACATCACTTTTACCTAAATGTAGAGTGGATCTAGGCCGCTACCCTTGATAGCCAGCTAGCGTTCCCATCGGTCAGAAACCTCCCTACGACTTGACTCTACTTGCGGTCCGTACAAATTTCTTTGCGTAGATTCTAGCCATTTGTTTCCAGTCAAGATATGAAGCACATGTTGTTAGGCAGTGGCTTGTACATGTTCTTGAGTGGAAACTTTTTTCCCAAGCTCAAATTTGAATTGTCGCTACCTAAACAGGCAGTCAACTTTTCCTGCTTTCGCTTCACTCATATTGGAGAACATAATCCCACATGAAATGTCCATTCAACATCAAATTCCAAGCTGACCACTGACTGTCACACTTGTAATGCTCTATATCTCAAAACGTCTTTACACATTATTAGGCCACCCAGCAGAAATAGTTGAATTTTGTTTTTTAAAAAATGGTCAATCCATCGGTACCATCTCTAATGCTTTAAATTAAAGTATGTTTTCTAAACATGCAGCTTTATGTTGATGGATATAAATTTTGATCCAACTTTTGCATTGGGTTCAGAGTTTTTTAAGATATTTTAGACGTCCTCTTTTCTATTGGGTTAAGTATCATGTGGAGATTGAGGATGCGTTACACATAATTGTAAAAGTGGAGAAATAATTGAGGAGAAAAGATAGTGCAAGACCCGGTGGATGTTCGGGTTTTTCTTTGGGTTTGAAGTTAAATTTTAGAACAAAGAGTAAAGCACATAGAGAGTAATGCACAGGTGAAACCAATAACTACATTTAAAGTAGCCAAACCTTCATTTGTTAAGAAGCAAGTTGAGGCTTTGTAGGAAAAAGGGAAAAATATGGCTTCGTAGGAAAAAGGGAAAAATATTGCTCAGCCGAAACATAAGTGAGAAATTAGGTGTTTTCAATATCAAGGGCTTAGGCATTACGCACATGAATGTCCAAAGAAAAGAAGTATGATTATAAGAGATGATGGTGAGGTGGAACCGGCTTGTAAGGATGATTTAGAGGTGATGTCAAAGATCGATGATTGTAGTGATGTGGAGTATGATGTACAAAGAGAATCCTTGGTTATAAGGAGATATTTGAGTGTTTAGATTTATAAAGACGATGTAGAGCAACAAGGAGAATCTCTTTCATACTAGGTGCCTTATTGATTATAACATATATAGTATGATAATTGATAATAGTAGTAGTACTAATATTGCTAGCTCAACTTTGGTTAGAAAGTTGAACTTGAATACATCTAAGCATGCTAAGCCATATAAACTTCAGTTCTTGAATGAATATGGAGAAGTTAGGGTGACTAAGAAACTTTTGGTTTCATTCACAATAAGAAAGTCTAAGGATGAGGTTGTATATGATATTGTTCTTATGCATGCTACACACCTATTGTTGGGGGGACCTTGGTAGTTTGATAGGAAAGCCAAGCATGATGGGTTCAAAAACAAGTATACCGTGGTGAAAGATGGAAAGATTTACACACTTGCTCTATTGTCACCTAGGAAAATGTATGAGGGTCAATTGAAGCTTAAGAAAGCTGAATAAGAATTTATGAAAAATAATAGTGAGGATATGAGGCCGAGTGAAAATAAGGTGAGCCATGAGCGTGAAATAATTAGGGAGAAAGTTTTGGCCACTAAAAATAAGTTTGGAGATTTCAACAAAAAAAAATAACATGGGGAAAGTCGAGAGTGGAGAGAAAATAACAAGGGTGAAAAAAGAAGAGTGTCTAGAAAAATTAGAGAAACACCTTAATTTTTATGCAAAAGAAAGTGACCTTACTCATGCTTATCATTCCAATATACCTATGATTTTACTTTTGTATAAGGAGGCACATTTTAATTCTGATGGTTTGAATTCTTGTGTTCCTAGTGTTGCTAAATTTCTCTTGCAGGAATTTCAGGATATCTTTCCTAAAAAGATCCGTAATGGTTTGCCACCAATTCGAGAGATTGAGCACATCAAATTAATTTTGTTCTATGAGCATCAATTCCAAACCGGCTAACCTATAAAAGTAATCATGATGAGAATAAAGAGCTTTAACGACAAGTAAAAGAGTTGATGTTGAAAGAGCATATTTATAAAGTATGAGTCATTATGCAATTCCAATATTACTTGTGCATGAAAAAGGACAATACTTGGTGTATGTGTGTTGATTGTAGAGCCATTAAAAATATTACAGTAAAGTATAAACATCCTATCCCTAAATTAGATGATATACTTGATGAGTTACATTGTTCTTCTGTGTTTTCTAAAATTGATTTGAAAAGTGGTTATGATCAAATTAGAATGAAAGAAGAAAATAAATGGAAGACAACAATCAAAACTAAATATAAATTGTATGAATAGTTAGTAATGCTTTTTGGTTTGGCTAATGCCCTAATACATTCATGAGGTTAATCAATCATATATTGAGATCTTTTATTGGAAACTTCGTTGTTGTCTATTTGGATGATATCTTGATTTATAGCAAAGAATTAGATAAATATATAATCATTTAAGATAGGTTCTTAAAACATTCATAAAGGAAAATATTATATGCTAATATAAAGAAGTGTGATTTTTTAATGGAAAGAATTATGTTCTTAGGTTATGTTGTTTGTGTAAAAAAGATTGAGATAGATAAGGGAAAGATAAAGGTTATTCAAGAATAGCCTGCACTTAAGACAATAAGTGAGGTAAGAAGTTTTAATGGTTTAATTAGTTTTTATAAAAGATTTGTCAAAGATTTTAGACCTCTAGTTGCACCATCAACTAAAATTATAAAGAAAACGGTAGGATTTAAATGGGATGATGAACAAGAAAAGGTTTTTAACTTTTTTTAAAAAAAGTTGATTTCAGCTCTATTGCTTGCTTTATATGACTTCACAAAAACTTTTAAGATTGAGTATGATGACTTATGTATAGGTATTGGAGCAGTTTTAATACAGCAAAAACAACCTATAACCTATTTCAGTGAGAAGCTTAATGAAACGACATTTAATTATCCAATATATGATAAAATTGTATGCATTAGTGAGAATCTTGATGATTTGGCAACATTATCTTTGGCCTAAGGAGTTTACAATACATACGGACAATCAATCTTTAAAACATTTAAAAAGTCAAGGTAAGTTGAACAAGCGATATGCCAAGTGGATTGAATTGATATAGACATTTTTATATGTCATCAAGTATAAACAAAGTAAGGAAAACATAGTGATGGATGCATTGTCTCAAAGGTATGTTCTTTTTAATCCCTTGAACACTAGACTTTTAGGATTTGAACATGTGAAAGAATTATATGTAGATAATGATGACTTTGGTTAAGTGTATGGATAATGTGAGCATTTGGCCTTTGATAAGTATTTTAAGAATGATGGATTTTTATTTAAAGATAAAAGATTATGTATGTCTAAATTTTCATTGTGTAAATTGCTTGTGAGGGAAGCTCATAGGGCAGTTTAATAGGACATTTTAGATTTGCTTATATTTGAAAAGATGAATGAGCAATATACATTTAAAGCCAATAAAGGAAGGAAAAAATGGCATTTGAACCAAGATATTGGGTTTGGGTGAATATGAGGAAAAATAGATTTCCTGGTTTAAAGAGATCTAAGTTGATGTCGAAAGGAGATTAACCATTTCAAATTATTGAGAAGATCAATGTAACACCTATAAAGTGGAATTACTAGGTGCATATAGTGTTAATGCTATGTTTAGTATATCTAACCTTTCATTGTTTGATATAGCTGATGATTGGAGGGCAAATCCTTTAGAGGAGAGAGGGAATGATGTGATCCTAGCTTTAACACTAGAGATCCATTGCAGGTTTTATTAGGTCTAGTCATAAGACTTAGAGCAAAGAGGTTCAATGAGGCAATTAATAAACTTCTTCAAAATACATGGGTTAAGATCGACTTCGAGAGCATATCAAAGAATGAAGAACAAGCCTTGATTAATTTGATTCATATTCAAGAAGAGTTTGTTAGGGAGCATCCAAACATTACAGAAAGATTGAAATAAGAAGATTCAAATCTACCAGTTTTTACCTTTAACTATTGTTTGACTATAACTGGAACTATATAATGAATTTTTATGCAATTCTATTTTTATTGGGAAGTAGACATCCACATCTTTTTAGTGATATATGATAAACCTTCTAATTCATCAATATAAGGGAGAACCATTCGTTTGAAGTTGGGCTTCTATTATACCAGCAGATTATAAAATTCAACTTTGGTCTTATTTTAATTAGTTGGGCTATTATTTATTTATCTTTTAGTTTATTATAGATCTTGCCGCCTTTAAAAGTTTATTTGGGTGAGGTTTTATTTTATTCTTTTATTTATTTTGGGTTTTTAATGTCTTAAGGTCTATTTATCAAGTTCAGGTCTATTATGTCAAATTAGAGTTAGCTTTCTATTATATAAACCAATTGTTAATATTTTTTTTTCAAATTGTAAATTTTTTTCTAAAGTTGTTGCCTATTGTGTACTTTGTTTCTTTTTGTGTGGTTGAATGATTCAAATATTAAATTATTGATTGATTTTGCAAATTCTTTGAAGGATTGATCAATCTCATTATGATTTATACTTCTCATTCGCATCCTGTTATAGGTGTAAGGTAGGGGTGATTAGTTTCATATAACTTTGATTCTCTAAGGTAAGGTTCTTGTTGGGTCAAGTTGAAAGCTTTTCTTCAAAACTCAAATTAGCAATCTAAGGAACAGTTTTGCATCACAAGGCTCATTTTGAATGTAATAAAATAAAACCAAACCAAAGCCTATTTAATCATTAGTAACCTCTTAGGTCTATCCCCTATATCTTAAAAGTAAGGATTAGGTTCCATATTTGTGCTTGATCCCAAGTCACTACTTCAAGCTTATATAGTCTATTACCTTTACTAACAAATGCAATATAATATTTTAGGCAATAGGTATATTTATTATTTAAAAATAAATGCAAAGTAGTTTATCTTAAGTAGGATATTTTAAGGTCATTTTCATTTTCCCTTTACATAATTAGTCCCTTACTTATAACCTTCAATGACAACTTAAGATTTCTAGTTACCATAAAACTAGGTGGCAACTCCCTTTTATAACTTTACCTTTATAAATCCTAATCAGCTAATTAAGATATATCTGATAATATAATGAAGACTCCACAAAGGACTTAATAAAAGCTAAGCTTTATTTTTCTTATGATAATGTGTTGTAGTACTTTGATGCATACTCTATATGTCTTTGTGTTATTATTATTTTTCTAAGTTAATCAATGTATGTTTATTGTTTGATTTTATTTTTTTATCTATATATTATTCTTTGTATAATTTTTCTTTTGTGCTTTCATTTCATACATCATCCTTTTTTATTTGTTTTGTTTGAATTGGATATGAATTTATGCCTTTGCATATATTACACAATATTTCTCTTTCCACACACATAACTTTAGGTTAGCATGGGGAATTGGCGGTGTGTTGATGATCATTAACCTAAACAACTATAACAACTCCACCAAACTCTAGTGAAAAGTCTAGCTTAGTAGTCGATGAGTTTCACTCGGTCAATACAATTTGAACCTTGTAAGGTTCAGCCTAATAGGGCTTGTTAACTAAACAGCGGAGGACCTTTTAAGACCAATCTAGTTAGTTGACTTACCTTTATACATAATAATTGTAACCTTCTTTTTAGAGAGTCTCACAATAATATCACACTAAGCAGGCCTAATAAATATGAAGTATTGACTCAATCATGATATTTTGAGAGGAAATAGGTGATAAGATGGTCAAAATTCACAAACACTTAGTAACAGTTTTAACAAGAGTCTAAAATCTTACAATAAAAAAAAAAGATCGTTTGGGCCAAAAACTTCATATGAAGCTACTTGACTTGAAGCCTATAAACAAACTTGTTAATGGGACTAACAAATTCATTTGATGTTGTAGAAGGCTAGGTCATCAAGACAAATATGAATTCATTTAGAAATATAGGAATTTAGCGATTGTATTAGAAATACCTTTTTTTAAAAAAATTATAAAAGCTCTCATGCATTTTTGGGACCCTTTATGTAGATGATTCTTATTTAAAAAAATAGATACAATGTCAACCATAGAAGAGTATCAACAGTTGCTACATATGCCTCAATATGCATGTAAAATCTATTTTTAATTATGGCATGATGAAATTGCATACATATTTGCAAAGTTCATGAATATTAGCGATATAGCAAGAAATGTTGAGGAGAATATAGGTATTACGAGCTCGCCTTGGAAGACTTAGGAAGACTCATTCAACCAAAAGATGAATGATCTAAGTAATGGTAAAAACAAAATCTAGATATTAGATCTAAGTATTTTTAGGCTGATATTATTTCCATCGATAGCCGACCTAAATGGCTTGGAAGCAGCAAATATATTAATAAAAGTAGAAAGGAATCAAGGCAACCTAATAGTTGCAATTATAATAGAAATTATTATATCTCTTAATCGTAATAGAAATATAGGTATAGGATCTATGAGGTGTTGTGTCCACTATATATATATATATAATGAGAGTAGCCATTGTTTAGACATTTCTTAGTGGGTCAATTAAAACCCATTAAAAAGTTCATGAAGTTAGAATGGTAGTAATATAAAAGGGCTAATGGTATGAATTATTTCATAAACATCCTGCCACCATATTTAACAAGAGGATAATTTACATGGGAAAGATGTTGTATGTCATTTTTTTTTATAGTTAACATTAGTAAGTTCTTTTAATTAAGGTCACAAGATATGTTAGTTATGCACCCTCTATAATAGCAAGGTAGTTAAGGTATCAACAATATGTCCAAATGACATATGACCTAGCTCAATTTAAAGGTAGTTATAAGGATGCAACTTTATTTGTTATGTTAAAAGATGAAAAGGCTATCGCGAAGTGTATATGGCTTAGGAATCAAAAGTTAGAGGTCAATATAAAAGCAAAAAGACATGTCAGGAAGTGAGTTGAAGAAGAAATATGAAAGATAAATGAAGAAATAAAAAAATTTTAAAAACAAAATTGTGGAAGCTTTGAACACCAATAAAGAGTTAAAGGAGGTTCATCGATTCGTTATAAAAGAGCAAACTCACCTTATAAAATTATGAGAACATTTGATAATGAGATGTTCAAACTAAAAAATTACATAAAAAATACAATGATAGTTTCAAAGATAATTAAAGCACTGGATGGATATCAACAATACCTTAATATATACTAGTGATAATAATATGGCAGGCTTGCAGAACTTAAAGAGCCTAGCAATAAATGTGTCCTGGATTGCTGACAAGTTACAAAACGTTGCTCATCATATGGCCAAGATTTCCTTGAGGAGATATCTAAGTGTGGCATAGTTCATAAAGTATGAATCATTTTATAAAGAATGTTTCATTATATGCCAAATTATTATATTTTCCTATCAAACTATATAAATAATTCCTTAAGTTATTTACACGTTTTGAGTGGACATTGTATTGGAATAATTTCCATATATTTTAATGAATGAAAGCTTTAAGTTTTAATAGGAAAATGGATGGCCTAATTCATTAGTTGAAAATAATTTAACGTAATAAGCATCACAAAACCAAATGGCTTATAAATAATTTTTAGAATGATAACATTCTAGATTAATGAAGAAATGTTCATATCTCTAAAAAGTTATTTTTTATATAAGTTATAGTGAAATTGGATAAAATTCCCTTCTATAAAAAGATTGTAAAGTATCCCTATATTTAACAAGAATGATACTTTTAAAAACTTGAAATGCTAAAGGTTATTAAGATCTTGATCGTCATCAAAGATTTAATAACTCTTGTCACCTTTTAAGGAAGGCTACTTAATATCTAATGAAATTCATTCTTATATTATATTAGCATGCATATTCATAATTGTGTTTTGTATCTACATACACTAAAAAAAAAACTCATCCCTGAAAGGATAAAGTTTCTTTATGGACCTATAATACTAGATTAAAAAAAACATGGAATATAAAAGAAGATCTATTTTTAGAGAAAAACTACAAGAAAGAGTTAGAATTAATAAGAAATAAGATATTTAGGTTCACTAGTTTGCTTGAGCAGGGTTATCATATTAGATCATTTATTAAAAGACTCTTCAATAGAGAGAATGCTCTAGAAATATACACCTTGCAGCATGTTCTCATAGCTTTTATAACTCTAGATGTATCACCTAATTTCCATATCCAGTAGGGGCTACAACTAAGCAAAAAGCCATAAGATTCCTAGGGGTGATACTTGATGCTTAATTTTCAAAGGCTCTATATTCTATTTTATGTTGTTGACCTACCAACAAGCAAGGTTTGCCTCTACTCTAAAGCTTATTATAGAAGAAGTTATGAATAAAAAGCCTAAAAAAAGATGGATCCTATAAAGCTCTTGGTAATTAAAGAATGGCTAAGAGAAATTAAAGGTATAGACTTGTATGATTTTGTAAAGGCTTTCAAAACATGATTGGTATAAGATATAGCCATCTCATAAAAGTCTAAGGTGCTTGAATTCACCAAATACATAAGCGTTGAGTGCCTCATGACCCGTTTAAGGATTTATTATGGCAAGATGGTGGAAGTGATTCAAAATGATAAGTCTTTTATTTGTTTCTTCCATGAAAGCCTAAGCAGTGTTGCCTTATCTTGGTACATAAACCGAAATGGGAATAAGATAAAGTAGTAAAAGGATTTAGTTGAAGCATTCATATGTTAGTATTAATTTAACATAGAAGTAGCACTTGACCGATTGAGTTTACATGTCATGGAGAAGAAAGTCAAAATTTAATAAAATAATATGTTGGTGATAGAAATAAACCGTATCTCAAATCCAACCTCTTATTTTGCAAAACAATTAGTCTCACTCCTTATTAACACCTTCAAGAACCTATTATATTAATACCTATTGAGAAATGAGTTTGTTAGTTTATGGAGGTTGTACTCGTAGCTGAACGAGTGGAGTAAATCATCGAAGCTATAAGAATTAATGAGACAACTACACCAATATTAATTTAACATAGAAGTGGCACTTGACTGGTCGAGTTTACACATCATGGAAAATAAGGTTAAAAAATCATTAGAAAAAATATGTTAGTGTTAGCAAGAAACTATAGCTTAGATCCAACCTTCTCCTTTGGAAAAAAGAATTAGTCTTACTCTTTATCAACACCTTCAAGAGCCTGTTTTATTAATAGCTATTAAGAAATAGGCCTGCTAGTTTTGTAGAGATTGTACTTGTAGTTGAACAAATACAATAAGCCTTTAAAACTAGAAGAATTAATAAAGCAGTTAAACCAGTATTAATTTAACATAGAAGTGGCACCTGATCGATCAATTTTACATGTCATAGAGAAGAAGGTTAAAGAATTAATTAAAAAAACAATATTGGCAAGAAACCATAGCTTATATCCAACCTCATCTTTTGAAAAAAGAACTAGTCTCACTCTTTATCAATACCTTTAAAAGCCTATTCTATTAATACATATTAAGAAATGGATCTACTAGTTTTGTGGAGATTATACTCGTAGTTGAATAAATGGAATAGGCCGTCAAAACTGGAATAATCAATAAAGTTGCTAAATTAAAAAAAAAAAGAGGAAAACTCAACAAACAAAAGACGTAGAGGTGCATCACGTGGCTAATTATATCTATCAACCAATAAGTTACAAAAATAACCATGAGAGACTTTTTTCCCCCCTTAAATTCTCCTAAAAAAAACCTATTCTACCTATCCGTAGTATCTCCAACCATATCCTTCATATTATCCTACCTACCTTATACCATCAAACATCTCAATTGTAATTATGGCAAGCATATTTTACAAAGTTCCATAATCCCCATAATACCAACCATAAGTCATACCCCAGAATAGCTAAACATCGAATACTCAACCTTTTAACCATGACTAATAACATATTTATTATCAAAATACCTAACCTTTTTACCGACAGTATACCCAAAACACAACCCATAGCAAGAGTACATGCCTCACATTTCCATGTCTTTAAAAAAACTATATCAATAAATGATCAAACTAAGGTAAGTCCCTTATATTTTTTACAAGCCCATTCATTCATCTTACCTATATTGGTATAAATTGGATGAGAGATTTGTTTACAATTCAGGGTGATAGGTCATAATATTAAGACATGCAATACATTCAAGAAATAAGTTAGCCTGCTTATTAAAAATGGGTTGATAGCCTTCAAAGGATATGTAAATTCACTTAATATATACACCAATCCTTTACCAAATCACATGAGTAAGAATAATGGAATCATGAATATGATAGTACTTAAAAACATGGTGATTAATCAGAATAAATCATATTTAAATGTGTGAATGATGACTTTGCATGATATACTAAAAGTCGCAGCTACACAATATGTATTGCATATATTTTTTTTAAGTTTCACCAATGTTATGGGTATGTGATTGATGATTGAAAAGAGTTATACTAAGGTTTTGAGAATTTTTTAATGCTCATTGTTCATAGGTTTGAAAATGGTAAAAAGGCACAAAAGATTGGTATGATAGATACTGAGAAGGCTAGGTTAGTTGCTTATAGGTACGAATTTAGTAAAAACATGTCATCTAAGATGATCTTAAAAAAGTCAATGTCTCATTATACAAATAATTACCAAGCGTTACCTCATGAATATGTATATATATTAGCTAGTCCCTCATAATCATACAAGCTTCTATAGCTGAAATGAAAGAAATGGGTGAATTAACCTGAAATGAATGGTGTTATGCCTCAAAAAGAGTTTAAAGAATATAAGGAAAAAAAGGGTTGATCACTCACCCAGTAGTACTAGAGAAAAGCTAGTGGATAATATGCTAGAGCTAGACATTGATATCGGGATACACAGGCTACCGTTAGTCCTAACATAAACCAGTGAAGTAGAAATTAAAAAGAATGAGGTCGAATATTATAATCAAAGAGATAAAAAAAAAGTGTGAAAGCAATGAAAAGTCAAGTTCTTAGAAGAGGTTGAATACCTTTAGTAGGTATTGAATATCATGATAGTTACAAGAAAAGATGAAAAGTTGGAATGTGTGAATTTCAAAGATATAAATAGAGCAAGCCCAAATGATCATTTCTTTTTACCTCATATTGACATACTTATAGATAATGCTGCTAAAAGTTCCATATATTCCTTTATAGATGGAAGGGTATGATCATATCAAAAAGGTGGAGGAAGACAAAAACAAATATCATTTTCATCACATCTTAGGGAACTTTTTGTTACAAAGGCATGCCCTTCAAACTAAAAAAATATAAGAAAACATTCAGTGAGCAATGATGACTCTATTTTATGAAATAATATATAAAGAAATTAAAGTATATGAGGATAATATGATGGCCAAGTCAAACGAGGAAGAAGATCACATCTAGATACTGAGAAAGCTTTTTAAGAGGTTGATGAAGTACATCCTCAAATTGAATCCATCAAAGTGAAAATTTGAGATGAAGACATGAAATTATTGGGGTTTATGGTGAGATTATAGAAGAATGAAGATTATTGAAGAGTTTTTAATAAAATAAAATAATATCTATATAATCTTTTACTCTTAGTCCTACCACTACCGAGAAGACCATTAATCATGTATTTGACCATAACAAAACATGTTATGAGTTATGTCGTAGGTCAACACGATAATTATAGAAGGAAATAGTAGGTCATTTATTGTTAGAGCAAGAGTTTTAATGATTGCGAATCTAGGTATACCTTTATATAAAGGATTTGTTATGGTATAATATGGAGTGCACGAAGACTCAAGCAATACATGCTCGATTATACAACTTGGTTGATATCTAAAATTGATCCAATCAAATGCATTTTTTAGAAATCATATTTGTCTAACAAAATTGCATGATGGCAAGTTATGCTAGCAGAATATACCATTTTTTTATATGATTGGAAAGTTATTGAAAGGTAGCGTCATACCAGATCATTTGGCAAAAAATGCAATTGATGATTACGAGCCCTTGCAGTTTAAATTCCCTAATAAAGACATTATAATAATTAAAAATAAAGAAAAGATAAGTGAAGATGTATGACTTTGTACTTCGGTGTTGTGCTCATTTCATTAACAGAGAAAAAGTATCTAGATGTGATCGGATTACAATTTTAATGTACTAATAATATAGTAGAATATGAAACATACATTTATAGGATCAAGACTCTATTGGAAATGAAAGTTAAAAAGCTTGATATACATAGTGATTCCTTATTAATAATTTACCATGTAAAGGAAGAATGAAAAATGAAGGATGAGAAATTAAAGTCATACCAAGAGTACCTTATCAAACAAGCAGATCAATTTGAAGAGATCAACTTCATTCTTTTAATAAGGGATAACAATCAACTAATAGAGGTGCTTTATTCTATATTAGCTTTAATTATTCAAATCCGTTATGATAAGAAAGTACAATATGTGTCTATTAAAATAAAGAATGACTTTACCAACTATTGTTTTTGTTGAGAAGGAAACAAATGGAAAGCTTTGGTAGCATAATATCATACATTTCATTATAAGTTGTGAATATTCGCTCAATACTAATAAAATGGACAAAAAGACCTTCAATAATTTGCAACAAAAATATTGAAAAAGGTTGTTGAAAAGGGTTGTCATCTTTATTCTTGAAAACATGGTTTCCTTTTTACTCTCGACAAGAAGTTGATAAGAACTATCAAGTAAACCAAATAAAATTTTATGGTGTAAAAGTTGTAATTGCTAAATATTTATAAACATGAAAAAAAATAAACACAAGAGGAGAGAGAATAGCTTTCAATCCCATTAAAGATTAATTAAAATTATCCACCTACTTATTTCTTTCACATTCTTATATTGATGTCTCTCATATGCTATAAATATCGAGTAGTTACAACTTAATCACAATAAAATTTCTTGAAAACAAAACATGTATAATAAGTGTGGACCATGTTCGAATGATATATATAGACAATTGGGGTGGCAAATGATTTGAAATTTTATAAATATAAATATATAACTAGATCATACACATGCATAAACATAAAAGTGTTTAAAAGGTACCTAAAATATTTTAAGATTGTTGTTCCCTAATTAATTAATTAATATATATATATATATATATATATATATATATATATATAGTTACAAGTTTATTGTTAGTGTATGAGCATGAAGATATAGATTAAGGTAATGATAAATAATTTAGCCTTAAAATAATTTATTATTTATTTTTTAGTGCTTGCAGTGTGATTGCAATATTATTTTTTAAATCAACTTAATTTTTAATTCTTGATAGCACAAACAAAAAAAAATAACGAATTATCTTTCATTAACTGATGTAAATACAAGATTAGAGATCAAAATATATTAGTTCTCTTAAAAAAAAAAAAGTTCTTTATAATGCCAGAAGTTCTTTTCTATAAAAACAAATACCTTTAAAATGGTCTATTGTTAGACAATTTTGATAGTTTTTCTCCTCCTTTATTTAAATTTTAAAATAAATTGTTTATTTAAACCTACACAATTCTTGTTTTAAATATGCACGAACTTTACTTTAAACACAATTTTCCCTTTCACCTAATATCTAACAAAAAGCAGCGCCGCGGGATAGAAAAATTCGGCCGTATGTATCCCATCAATACATTCAGATTAACACTAGCATGATTTATGTTGAATTATATAATTAACTCTCTAGAAAACGACATCCCATCAATACATCAACATGATTTATGCATTAAAATAGAATTGCCATATAATAGAAGGAGAAGAAGAAGAAGAAATTGTTTCATTCTCAAATGAAAAAAATTACACCTCCATACAATAATAAAAGGAGAAAAAAAGGGAGCAATAATGGACTACATTTGGAGTATAATAAGCGTGCAATCCTCCTACCGCTGGGTTTTTGAAAAACCACTGCTACGTACCGACCTAGCTTTAGACTCATGACCTTCTTGGATTATGAAAGCATTTCCCAATATTGTAGCAAAATTCACCTTTAATCCAAGGGAAGCATGTCCACTTCAGAATTAAGATATAAAGAAGAAAAGAAGCATTACCTAACAAGTCAGGAAGGTAAAATTATTAAAAGCATATGTACACACTGAGAGAGACCCTTCTCATGGCTCTTGTCTAAGGAAAATCGAAGGGACAATGTCTTGCAAAAGTCCATAGTCCGGAACTTGATACTGCTGGTGCACATGCTGATTAACGTTTTGTGGATACGCCCCCATGTTCTGGTTGTTCATAGCAGCTGGGATTTGAACAAAATTATACCCTTGATGTTGAGGGAAGCTAGGCCCACTCGCCATGGGCGCAGGTGCTAGCATTGAATGTGAAAACATAGCCGAAGCACTTCCTCTAAGTGTTGTTGGAATTGGATGGTTGTGTTGGCCCTCGTATGTTGTAATCACGATTGATGGATCCTGGAATGACCTCTCCACGCGTTTTTTCACGGTGCATTTCTGAGTAGTGCACCGGTAATAGCTCCTGGTAAAAATATAATTAATTAATATTTACTGTTCATCTTATCAAGAATTACCTTCAAGATTACCTTTCTGTCGCTAATTAACACTCCTAATTCATTTTAAGAAATTGAAGCTGGAAAAAGAAAATAGTGGAAGCGATGAAAGGATTGATGATGTTGTGCCCTTTGTTTTTTCTTTGACCTTAATTTCGGCAATCATCAATAAGAGCAAAACGTTTTGTCAACGCATGCAAAATATATAGTGTCTATATGTTGGTTTCTGATAAAAACTAGTGCTTCTTGATTTGCTGTGCTTTGGGGGGGTGCAAGAGACTAGCTAGGGCATGCATACCTTGGATATGGACTATTCTTGACAGCCTTCTGTCCATACTTTCTCCATCTATATCCATCTTCTAGATGATCGACCTCGCTCTTGGTCATGAAGGCAAATCGTGGCTCTTTTTGCCTTTTCTCTGCTTTCTTCTTTGCCTTGCTGCTCACATACATAAATGAATTACACCATGTTTAATTCAAGAATATTGGCAGAATTATTAAGAAAGTAGCGTAGATCAATTCATATATATGATATTGAGAGGATTACATGAACAGAAACTTACTCTTTCTTGTCAGAGTTTTCTCCTCCATCCTCTGGCTTTTCTGGTTGTGTCTCTTTCTTGGTCTTCCCTGAGTCTTCATCGCCACCAGCCTCACTCGAGGAGAAAGAGACTGAAGAATTAGGGGTGGCTGGAACTTGATCAGTACTATTCCCACCATCTAAATCTCTAGCTTCCACTGGCCTTGAACTTTCTTCTATGGAAGAGAACACTTCAGATGAAGAAGGTGACAGGCCAAAGGCTTTCGCAAGTGAATTGTAGTCCACGGAGCCATGCAAGCACTCCGTCAAGCTCATGTACGACGAAGGATCAAGCCCTTGGCCGGGAGTACTCCTGTTATAAGTTGATGAACCAAGAATGGAAGGAGGCTTGACATCAAGATGATCCTCTTGGAATGGAGTGTGGTAGTAAAAGTCTCTGTGCTCATTAGACATAGATAAAGAGGAGGAGGAGGATGAGGAGGAGGAGGAGGAGGAGGAGAGGGTTTGGTTTCTAGGTCTTGGTTGTGCGTTAAGACTTTTGGCTTATTTTCATTTACTTGTACAAAGAGTCTGCGAGTTTGAAGGAGACTTGCCAATGGCTTTTTATAAAGAAAGGTTGACAAAACTACCTCCGATCACAAGGGCAAAAGTGCCCTCTCATATGGAAACATTTCCCGCATCCGGCCCGCCCTCCTCTGTCAATTTACACCCTATTCCCGGTCTACCTCCATGATTACATTTCTAGCTATTATAATCTTTTCGTTTTCAGTTAAAAGAAAAATATATATATTTCCAAGGTCTTCAAAGTTTTCTCAACAATAATATTAAATTTCTAATCATTTAACTGCTCCATACACCGGATATTATTGGTGTAAGACGGCTAAGTAATTAATGGAAAGGGTTATTTATATATTGATTAATTATTTAATTAAGCTGTATATTAATTAAGAAAATAATCTCAATTTTTTAATTATCAGTGCATCTAGAAGCCAAGAAACCTTCTCATAACGATTTCTTCTTCAGAAAATAAAAATCTAGTGCAACATCATCCTCTTGGATGGCACAAGTAGTCAATGTGTGCAACGCAAGATTCAACATGCACATCTCTATTTATTATAATTAAGATATTATTCTGTAATCTCATTAATTAATTAATTAATTAATTAATGAGAAGCAGCTTAATTTGTATATATAAAAAATGAAGACTCATCAACTCTATGTTTAATTAAATACTCTTATTCTTTTTAGAAAACGCAAATCCGTCACCTACCAACAACAAGATATTTCTTGCGTAATATTATTCAATGAATCTTATAATATAGTAAATTAGAATTTTATTCTTCATTTATGGATAACCCAAGGATTATTTTAGTTTGTATAGATTTATTTATATTTTTATATATATATATATGTTGTTGAAAATAAGTAGATGGAAGGTATTTAATTAACAGTAATAAATAGCTCTTAATATGATTTAGAATATAAAATTTCGAGAGAGAAAATATAAAATAAACCCATTTATTTTTTATTAAATACTGTAAAATTAGCTTCTAAGATAATAATGAGGATGCTAATTTTCTAACTTGAAATTTACGTACAAGAATCCAATGACTTTATATTATTTCTACAAGTCAGATTCATTAATATGATCCACTCATACCATATAATATCCCGGCTTTGTTATTTCTCAAGTTAATTCTTTT
>Ga0325404_1002771_pt1 | contig 18733 bp, 5 predicted proteins | sample PopdelMetagenome_18_FD_205664 | JGI IMG/M metagenome (GOLD analysis project Ga0325404, IMG submission 205664) | Populus deltoides microbial communities from Bellville, Georgia, United States - Xylem-Control-R1 | ecosystem: Host-associated > Plants > Phyllosphere > Stem > Wood/Secondary xylem... | reverse complement strand
CTAGACTGTTTATGAGTCACCAGGGGCTGTTTGGGCTGCCGAATCCATTCGCCACCTGTGAAAGCAGTTTCGGAGGATATATCTGAATATGCAGCGAGTCAGTTTTCCTTGACTCCTTATGAGTCAATAGGGGCTGTGTGGGCTGACGAATCCATTCATCACCTGTGAAAACAGTTTCAGGAGTTGTTTCAGTGAAGGCACCGACTCAGTTTTTGGTGACAGTTTATGAGTCAAAAGGGGCTGACGAATCCATTCGTCACATGTGAAAAACGTTTCGAGGGCTGCTTCTGAGTGGGCAGCGACTCAGTTTTCCTAGACTGTTTATGAGTCACCAGGGGCTGTTTGGGCTGCCGAATCCAATCGCCACCTGTGAAAGCAGTTTCGGAGGGTATATCTAAAAGGACAGCGAGTCAGTTTTCCTTGACTGTTTATGAGTCAACAGGGGATGTGGGGGCTGACGAATCCATTCATCAGCTGTGAAAACAGTTTCAGGAGTTGTTTCAGTGAGGGCGCCGACTTAGTTTTTGGTGACTGTTTATGAGTCAAAAGGGGCTGTGTGGGCACACGAATCCATTCGTCACCTGGGAAAGCAGTTTTGGGGTCTATATCTGAATGGGCAACGAGTCAGTTTTCCTTCACTATTTATGAGTCAACAGGGGCAGTGGGGGCTGACGAATCTGTTCGTCACATGTGAAAAGAGTTTCGAGGGCTGCTTTTGAGTGGGCAGCGACTCAGTTTTACTAGACTACTTATGAGTCACGAGGGGCTGTTTGGGCTGCCGAATCCATTCGCCACCTGTGAAAGCAGTTTCGGGGGCTATATCTGAATGGGCAACGAGTCAGTTTTCCTTCACTATTTATGAGTCAACAGGGGCTGTGGGGGCTGACGAATCCATTCGTCACATGTGAAAAGAGTTTCGAAGGCTGCTTCTGAGTGGGCAGCGACTCCGTTTTCCTAGACTGTTTATGAGTCAACAGGGGCTGTGGGGGATGACGAATGCATTCGTCACATGTGAAAAGAGTTTCGAGGGCTGCTTATGAATGGGCACCGATTAAGTTTTCCTAGACTGTTTATGAGTCACCAGGGTTGTTTGTGCTGCCGAATCCATTCGCCACCTGTGAAGGAGTTTCGGGGGCTGTATCTGAAAGGGCAGCGAGTCAGTTTTCCTTGGCTGTTTATGAGTCAACAGGGGCTGTGGGGGCTGACGAATCCATTCGTCTCATGTGAAAAGAGTTTCGAGGGCTCCTTCTGAGTGGGCAGCGACTCAGTTTTCCTAGACTGTTTATGAGTCTCGAGGGGCTGTTTGGGCTGCCGAATCCATTCGCCACCTGTGAAAGCAGTTTCGGGGGCTATATCTGAATGGGCAGCGAGTCAGTTTTCCTTGACTGTTTATGAGTCAACAGGGGCTGTGGGGGCTGACGAATCCATTCGTCTCATGTGAAAAGAGTTTCGAGGGCTCCTTCTGAGTGGGCAGCGACTCAGTTTTCCTAGACTGTTTATGAGTCTCGAGGGGCTGTTTGGGTTGCCGAATCCATTCGCCACCTGTGAAAGAAGTTTCGGAACCTATATCTCAATGGGCAGCGAGTCAGTTTTCCCTGACTGTTTTGGAGTCAACAGGGGCTCTGTGGGCTGACGAATCCATTCCTCACCTGTGAAAACAGTTTCAGGGGCCGTTTCTATGAGGGCACCGACTCAGTTTTTGGTGACTGTTTATGAGTCAAAAGGGGTTGACGAATCCATTCGTCGCATGTGAAAAACGTTTTGAGGGCTCCTTCTGAGTGGGTAGCGACTCAGTTTTCCTAGACTGTTTATGAGTCACCAGGGGCTGTTTGGACTGCTGAATCCATTCGCCAGCTGTGAAAGCAGTTTCGGAAGATATATCTGAATGGGCAGCGAGTCAGTTTTCTTTGACTTCTTATGAGTCAACAGGGGCTGTGTGGGCTGACGAATCCATTCATCATCTGTGAAAACTGTTTCAGGAGTTGTGTCAGTGAGGGCGCCGACTTAGTTTTTGGTGACTGTTTATGAGTCAAAAGGGGATGTGTGGGCACACAAATCCATTCGTCACCTGGGAAAGCAGTTTCGGGGTCTCTATCTGAATGGGCAGCGAGTCAGTTTTCCTTGACTGTTTATGAGTCAACAGGGGCAGTGAGGGCTGACGAATCTGTTCGTCACATGTGAAAAGAGTTTCGAGGGCTGCTTTTGAGTGGGCAGCGACTCAGTTTTCCTATACTACTTATGAGTCACGACGGGCTGTTTGGGCTGCCGAATCCAGTCGCCACCTGTGAAAGCAGTTTCGGGGGCTATATCTGAATGGCAGCGAGTCAGTTTTCCTTTACTGTTTATGAGTCAACAGGGGCTGTGGGTGCTGACGAATCCATTTGGCACATGTGAAAAGAGTTTTAAGGGCTCCTTCTGAGTGGGCAACGACTTAGTTTTCTACACTGTTTATGAGTCACCAGGGGCTGTTTGGGCTGCCGAATCCATTCGCCACCTGTGAAAGCAGTTTCGGGGGCTATATCTGAAAGGGCAGCAAGTCAGTTTTCCTTGACTGTTTATGAGTCAACAGGGGCTGTGGGGGCTGACGAATCCATTCGGCACATGTGAAAAGAGTTTTGAGGGCTCTTTCTGAGTGGGCAGCGACTCAGTTTTCCTAGAATGTTTATGAGTCACCAGGGGTTGTTTGGGCTGCCGAATCCATTCGCCACCTGTGAAACAGTTTCGGAGGATATATCTGAATGGGCAATGAGTCGATTTTCCTTGACTCTTTATGAGTCAACAGCGGCTATGTGGGCTGACGAATCCATTCATCAAATGTGAAAACAGTTTCAGGGGCCGTTTCTGTGAGGGCACCGACTCAGTTTTCCTAGACTGTTTAGGAGTCACCAGCAGTTGTTTGGCTGCCGAATCCATTCGCCACCTGTGAAAGCAGTTTCGGTGGCTATATCTGAATGGGCAGCGAGTTAGTTTTCCTTGACTGTTTATGAGTCAACAGGGGTTGTGGGGGCTGATGAACCCATACGTCACATGTGAAAAGAGTTTCGAGGGCTGCTTCTAAGTGGGCAGCGACTTAGTTTTCCTAGACTGTTTATGAATCGCCAGGGTCTGTTTGGGCTGCCGAATCCATTCGCCACCAGTGAATGCAGTTTCGGTGGCTATATCTGAATGGGCAGCAAGTCAGTTTTCCTTGACTGTTTATGAGTCAACAGGGGCTGTGGGGGCTGACGAATCCATTCGTCACATGTAAAAAGAGTTTCGAGGGCTCCTTTTGAGTGGGCAGCCACTCAGTTTTCCTAGACTGTTTATCAGTCATTAGGGGCTGTTTGGGCTGCCGAATCCATTCGCCACCTGTGAAAGCAGTTTCGGAACCTATATCTAAATGGGCAGCAAGGCAGTTTTCCTTGACTGTTTAGGAGTCAACAGGGGCTGTGTGGGCTGACGAATCCATTCCTCACCTGTGAAAACAGTTTAAGGGGCCGTTTCTATGAGGGAACCGACTCAGTTTTTGGTGACTGTTTATGAGTAAAAACGGGCTGTAGGGGCTGACGAATCCATTCGTCACATGTGAAAAACGTTTCGAGGGCTGCTTTTGAGTGGGCAGCGACTCAGTTTTCCTAGACTGTTTAGGAGTCACCAGGGGCTGTTTGGGCTGCCGAATCCATTCGCCACCTGTGAAAGCACTTTCAGCGGCTATATCTGAATGGGCAGCGAGTGAGTTTTCCTTGACTGTTTATGAGTCAACAGGGGCTTTGAGGGCTGACGAATCCATTCGTCACATGTAAAAGAGTTTTGAGGGCTCCTTTTGAGTGGGCAGCGACTGAATTTTCCTTGACTGTTTATGGGTCACTAGGGGCTGTTTGGGCTGCCGAATCCATTCGCCACCTGTGAAAGCAGTTTCGGGGGATATATCTGAATAAGCAGCGAGTTAGTTTTCCTTGACTGTTTATGAGTCAACAGGGGCTGTGTGGGCTCACGAATCCATTCATCACCTTTGAAAACAGTTTGAGGGTCCGTTTCTATGAGGGCACCGACTCATTTTTTGGTGACTGTTTATGAGTCAAATGGGGCTGTAGGGGCTGACGAATCCATTCGTCACATGTGAAAAACGTTTCGAGGGCTGCTTCTGAGTGGGTGCGACTCAGTTTTTCTAGACTGTTTATGAGTCACCAGGGGCTGTTTGGGCTGCCGAATCCATTCGCCAACTATGAAAGCAGTTTCGGGGGCTATATCTGAATGGGCAGCGAGTCAGTTTTCCTTGAATGTTTATGAGTTAACAGGGGCTGTAGGGGCTGACGAATCCATTCGTCACATGTGAAAAGAGTTTCGAGGGCTCCTTCTGAGTGGGCAGCGACTAAGTTTTCCTAGACTGTTTATGAATCACCAGGGGCTGTTTGGGCTGCCGAATCCATTCGCCACCTGTGAAAGCAGTTTCGGGGGATATATCTGAATAAGCAGCGAGTTAGTTTTCCTTGACTGTTTATGAGTCAACAGGGGCTGTGTGGGCTCACGAATCCATTCATCACCTTTGAAAACAGTTTGAGGGTCCGTTTCTATGAGGGCACCGACTCATTTTTTGGTGACTGTTTATGAGTCAAATGGGGCTGTAGGGGCTGACGAATCCATTCGTCACATGTGAAAAACGTTTCGAGGGCTGCTTCTGAGTGGGTGCGACTCAGTTTTTCTAGACTGTTTATGAGTCACCAGGGGCTGTTTGGGCTGCCGAATCCATTCGCCAACTATGAAAGCAGTTTCGGGGGCTATATCTGAATGGGCAGCGAGTCAGTTTTCCTTGAATGTTTATGAGTTAACAGGGGCTGTAGGGGCTGACGAATCCATTCGTCACATGTGAAAAGAGTTTCAAGGGCTCCTTCTGAGTGGGCAGCGACTAAGTTTTCCTAGACTGTTTATGAATCACCAGGAGCTGTTTGGGCTGCCGAATCCATTCGCCACCTGTGAAAGCAGTTTCGGGGGCTATATCTGAATGGGCAGCGAGTCAGTTTTCCTTGACTGTTTATGAGTGAACAGTGGCTGTGTGGGCTGACGAATCCATTCATCACGTGTGAAAACAGTTTCAGGGGACGTTTCGATGAGGGCACCGACTTAGTTTTTGGTGACTGTTTATGAGTCAGAAGGGGCTTTAGGGGCTGACGAATCCATTCGTCACATGTGAACAACGTTTTGAGGGCTGCTTCTGAGTGGGCAGCAACTAAGTTTTCCTAGACTGTTTATCAGTCACCAAGGGCTGTTTGGGCTGCCGAATCCATTCGCCACCTGTGAAAGCAGTTTCGGAGGATATATCTGAATGGGCAGCGAGTCAGTTTTCCTAGACTGTTTATGAGTCAACTGGTGCTGTGTGTGCTGACGAATCTATTCATCACCTGTAAAAATAGTTTGAGGGGTCGTTTCTATAAGGGCACCGACTCAGTTTTTGGTGACTGTTTATGAGTCAAAAGTGGCTGTAGGGGCTAACGAATCCATTCGTCACATGTGAAAAGAGTTTCGAGGGCTGCTTCTGAGGGGGCAGCGACTCAATTTTCCTAGACTGTTTATGAATCACCAGGGGGTGTTTGGGCTGCCGAATCCATTCGCCACCTGTGATAGCAGTTTCGGGGGCTATATCTGAAAGGGCAGCGAGTCAGTTTTCCTTGACTGTTTATGAGTGAACAGGGGCTGTGGGGGGTGACGAATCCATTTGTCAGATGTGAAAAGATTTTCGAGGGCTACTTCTGAGTGGGCAGCGAATCAGTTTTCCTAGACTGTTTATGAGTCACGAGGGGCTGTTTGGGCCGCCGAATCCATTCGCCACCTATGAAAGCAGTTTCGGGGGCTATATCTGAATGGGCAGCGAGCAGTTTTCCTTGACTGTTTATGAGTGAACAGGTGTTGTGTGGGCTGACGAATCCATTCATCACCTGTGAAAACAGTTTCAGGGGCCTTTTCTATAAGGGCACCGACTCAGTTTTTGGTGACTGTTTATGAGTCAAAAGTGGCTGTAGGGGCTGACGAATACATTCGTCACATGTGAAAAACCTTTCGATGGCTGCTTTTGAGTGGGCAGCGAATCAGTTTTCCTAGACTGTTTATGAGTCACGAGGGGCTGTTTGGGCCGCTGAATCCATTCGCCACCTGTGAAAGCAGTTTCGGGGGCTATACCTGAATGGGCAGCGAGCAATTTTCCTTGACTGTTTATGAGTGAACAGGTGCTGTGTGGGCTGACGAATCCATTCATCACCTGTGAAAACAGTTGCAGGGGCCTTTTCTATAAGGGCACCGACTCAGTTTTTGGTGACTGTTTATGAGTCAAAAGTGGCTGTAGGGGCTGACGAATACATTCGTCACATGTGAAAAACCTTTCGATGGCTGCTTTTGAGTGGGCAGCGAATCAGTTTTCCTAGACTGTTTATGAGTCACGAGGGGCTGTTTGGGCCGCTGAATCCATTCGCCACCTGTGAAAGCAGTTTCGGGGGCTATACCTGAATGGGCAGCGAGCAATTTTCCTTGACTGTTTATGAGTGAACAGGTGCTGTGTGGGCTGACGAATCCATTCATCACCTGTGAAAACAGTTGCAGGGGCCTTTTCTATAAGGGCACCGACTCAGTTTTTGGTGACTGTTTATGAGTCAAAAGTGGCTGTAGGGGCTGACGAATACATTCATCACATGTGAAAAACCTTTCGATGGCTGCTTCTGAGTGGGTAGCGACTCAATTTTCCTAGACTGTTTATGAGTCACCAGGGGCTGTTTGGACTGCTGAATCCATTCGCCAGCTGTGAAAGCAGTTTCGGAAGATATATCTGAATGGGCAGCGAGTCAGTTTTCTTTGACTTCTTATGAGTCAACAGGGGCTGTGTGGGCTGACGAATCCATTCATCATCTGTGAAAACAGTTTCAGGAGTTGTGTCAGTGAGGGCGCCGACTTAGTTTTTGGTGACTGTTTATGAGTCAAAAGGGGATGTGTGGGCACACGAATCCATTCGTCACCTGGGAAAGCAGTTTCGGGGTCTATATCTGAATGGGCAACGAGTCAGTTTTCCTTAACTATTTATGAGTCAACCAGGGCTGTGGGGGCTGATGAATCCATTCGGCACATGTGATAAGAGTTTTGAGGGCTCCTTCTGAGTGGGCAGCGACTTAGTTTTCCTAGACTGTTTGAGTCACCAGGGGCTGTTTGGGCTGCCGAATCCATTCGCCACCTGTGAAAGCAGTTTCGGGGGATATATCTGAATGAGCAGCGAGTTAGTTTTCCTTGACTATTTATGAGTCAACAGGGGCTGTGTGGGCTCATGAATCCATTCATCACCTGTGATAACAGTTTGAGGGTTCGTTTCTATAAGGACACCGACTCAGTTTTTGGTAACTGTTTATGAGTCAAAAGGGGCTGCAGAGGCTCATGAATACATTCGTCACATGTGAAAAACATTTCGAGGGCTGCTTCTGAGTGGGCAGCAACTCAGTTTTCCTAGACTGTTTAGGAGTCACCAAGGGCTGTTTGGGCTGCCGAATCCATTCGCCACCTGTGAAAGCAGTTTCAGCGGCTATATCTGAATGGGCAGCGAGTCAGTTTTCCTTGACTGTTTATGAGTCAACAGGGGCTGTGGGGGCTGACGAATCCAGTTGTCACATGTAAAAGAGTTTTGAGGGCTCCTTCTGAGTGGGCAGCGACTGAATTTTCCTTGACTGTTTATGAGTCACTAGGGGCTGTTTGGGCTGTCGAATCCATTCACCACCTGTGAAAGCAGTTTCAAGGGATATATCTGAATGAGCAGCGAGTTAGTTTTCCTTGACTGTTTATGAGTCAACAGGGGCTGTGTGGGCTCCCGAATCCATTCATCACCTGTGATAGCAGTTTGAGGGTCCGTTTCTATGAGGGCACCGACTTAGTTTTTGGTGACTGTTTATGAGTCAAAAGGGGCTGTAGGGGCTCACGAATATATTCGTCACATATGAAAAACATTTCGAGGGCTGCTTCTGAGTGGGCAGCGACTCAGTTTTCATAGACTGTTTAGGAGTCACCAGGGGCTGTTTGGGCTACCGAATCCATTCGCCACCTGTGAAAGCAGTTTCAGCGGCTACATCTGAATGGGCAGCGAGTCAGTTTTCCTTGAATTTTTATGAGTCAACAGGGGCTGTGTGGTCTGATGAATCCATTCGTCACCTGTGCAAGGAGTTTTGGGGGCCATTTTTGACTAGGCACCGAGTCAGTTTTCTTTGATTGTTTATGAGTTAACAGGGGCTGTGGGGCTTGACGAATCCATTCGTCATATGTGAAAAGAGTTTTGAGAGTTACTTCTAAGTGGGCAGTGACTCAGTTTTCCTAGACTGTTTATGAGTCACCAGGGTTGTTTGGGCTGCCGAATCCATTTGCCACCTGTGAAAGCAGTTTCGGGGGCTATATCTGAATGGGCAGCCAGTCAGTTTTCCTTGACTGTTTATGAGTCAACAGGGGCTATGGGGGCTGACGAATCCATTCGTCACATGTAAAATAGTTTTGAGGGCTCCTTCTGAGTGGGCAGCGACTGAATTTTCCTTGACTGTTTATGAGTCACGAGGGGCTGTTTGGGCTGTCGAATCCATTCGGGACCTGTGAAAGCAGTTTCGGGGGATATATCTGAATGAGCAGCGAGTTAGTTTTCCTTGACTATTTATGAGTCAACAGGGGCTGTGTGGGCTCATGAATCCATTCATCACCTGTGATAACAGTTTGAGGGTCCGTTTCTATAAGGACACCGACTCAGTTTTTGGTAACTGTTTATGAGTCAAAAGGGGCTGCAGAGGCTCACGAATACATTCGTCACATGTGAAAAACATTTCGAGGGCTGCTTCTGAGTGGGCAGCAACTCAGTTTTCCTAGACTGTTTAGGAGTCACCAGGGGCTGTTTGGGCTGCCGAATCCATTCGCCACCTGTGAAAGCAGTTTCAGCGGCTATATCTGAATGGGCAGCGAGGCAGTTTTCCTTGACTGTTTATGAGTCAACAGGGGCTGTCGGGGCTGACGAATCCAGTCGTCACATGTAAAAGAGTTTTGAGGGCTCCTTCTGAGTGGGCAGCGACTGAATTTTCCTTGACTGTTTATGAGTCACTAGGGGCTGTTTGGGTTGTCGAATCCATTCACCACCTGTGAAAGCAGTTTCAAGGGATATATCTGAATGAGCAGCGAGTTAGTTTTCCTTGACTGTTTATGAGTCAACAGGGGCTGTGTGGGCTCCCGAATCCATTCATCACTTGTGATAGCAGTTTGAGGGTCCGTTTCTATGAGGGCACCGACTCAGTTTTTGGTGACTGTTTATGAGTCAAAAGGGGCTGTAAGGGCTCACGAATATATTCGTCACATATGAAAAACATTTCGAGGGCTGCTTCTGAGTGGGCAGCGACTCAGTTTTCATAGACTGTTAAGGAGTCACCAGGGGCTGTTTGGGCTACCGAATCCATTCGCCACCTGTGAAAGCAGTTTCAGCGGCTACATCTGAATGGGCAGCGAGTCAGTTTTCCTTGAATTTTTATGAGTCAACAGGGGCTGTGTGGTCTGATGAATCCATTCGTCACCTGTGCAAGGAGTTTTGGGGGCCATTTTTGACTAGGCACCGAGTCAGTTTTCTTTGATTGTTTATGAGTTAACAGGGGCTGTGGGGCTTGACGAATCCATTCGTCATATGTGAAAAGAGTTTTGAGAGTTACTTCTAAGTGGGCAGTGACTCAGTTTTCCTAGACTGTTTATGAGTCACCAGGGTTGTTTGGGCTGCCGAATCCATTTGCCACCTGTGAAAGCAGTTTCGGGGGCTATATCTGAATGGGCAGCCAGTCAGTTTTCCTTGACTGTTTATGAGTCAACAGGGGCTATGGGGGCTGACGAATCCATTCGTCACATGTAAAATAGTTTTGAGGGCTCCTTCTGAGTGGGCAGCGACTGAATTTTCCTTGACTGTTTATGAGTCACGAGGGGCTGTTTGGGCTGTCGAATCCATTCGCGACCTGTGAAAGCAGTTTCGGGGGATATATCTGAATGAGCAGCGAGTTAGTTTTCCTTGACTGTTTATGAGTCAACAGGGGCTGTGTGGGCTCATGAATCCATTCATCACCTGTGAAAACAGTTTGAGGGTTCGTTTCTATGAGGGCACCGACTCAGTTTTTGGTGACTGTTTATGAGTCAAAAGGGGCTGTAGGCGCTGACGAATCCATTCGTCACATGTGAAAAGAGTTTCGAGGGCTGCTTCTGAGGGGGCAGCGACACAATTTTCCTAGACTGTTTATGAATCACCAGGGGGCGTTTGGGCTGCCGAATCCATTCGCCACCTATGATAGCAGTTTCGGGGGCTATATCTGAAAGGGCAGCGAGTCAATTTTCCTTGAATTTTTATGAGTGAACAAGGGCTGTGTGGGCTCACGAATCCATTCATCACCTGTGATAACAGTTTGAGGGACCGTTTCTATGAGGGCACCAACTGAGTTTTTGGTGACTGTTTATGAGTCAAAAGGGGCTGTAGGGGCTGACGAATCCATTCGTCACATGTGAAAAACCTTTCGACGGCTACTTCTGAGTGGGCAGCGAATCAGTTTTCCTAGATTGTTTATGACTCACCAGGGGCTGTTTGGGCTGCCGAATCCATTCGTCACATGTGAAAAACGTTTCGAGGGCTGCTTCTGAGTGGGCAGCGACTCAGTTTTCCTAGACTGTTTATGAGTCACCAGGGGCTGTTTGGGCTGCCGAATCCATTCGCCAACTATGAAAGCAGTTTCGGGGGCTATATCTGAATGGGCAGCGAGTCAGTTTTCCTTGAATGTTTATCAGTCAACAGGGGCTGTAGGGGCTGACGAATCCATTCGTCACATGTGAAATGAGTTTCGAGGGCTCCTTCTGAGTGGGCAGCGACTAAGTTTTCCTAGACTGTTTATGAATCACCAGGGGCTGTTTGGGCTGCCGAATCCATTCGCCACCTGTGAAAGCAGTTTCGTAGGATATTTCTGAATGGGCAGCGAATCAGTTTTCCTTGACTGTTTATGAGTCAACAGGAGTTGTGTGGGCTGACGAATCCATTCATCACCTGTGAAAATAGTTTGAGGGGTCGTTTCTATAAGGGCACCGACTCAGTTTTTGGTGACTGTTTATGAGTCAAAAGTGGCTGTAGGGGCTGACGAATACATTCGTCACATGTGAAAAACCTTTCGATGGCTGCTTCTGAGTGGGCAGCGACTCAGTTTTCCTAGACTGTGTAGGAGTCACCAGGGGCTGTTTGGGCTGCCGAATCCATTCGCCACCTGTGAAAGCAGTTTCAGCGGCTATATCTGAATGGGCAGCGAGTTAGTTTTCCTTTACTGTTTATGAGTCAACAGGGGCTGCGGGGGCTGACGAATCCATTCGTCACATGTGAAAAGAGTTTCGAGGGCTACTTCTGAGTGGGCAGCGAATCAGTTTTCCTAGACTGTTTATGAGTCACTAGGGGCTGTTTGGGCTGCCGAATCCATTCGCCACTTGTGAAAGCAGTTTCGGAGGATATTTCTGAATGGGCAGCGAGTCAGTTTTCCTTGACTGTTTATGAGTCAACAGGAGCTGTGTGGGCTGACGAATCCATTCATCACTTGTGAAAACAGTTTGAGGGTCCGTTTCTATGAGGGCAGCGACTCATTTTTTGGTGACTTTTTATGAGTCAAAAGGGGCTGTAGGGGTTGACGAATCCATTCGTCACATGTGAAAAGAGTTTCGAGGGCTACTTCTGAGTGGGCAGTGAATCAGTTTTCCTAGACTGTTTATGAGTCACCAGGGGTGTTTGGGCTGCCGAATCCTTTCGCCACCTGTGAAAGCAGATTCGGAGGCTATATCTGAATGGGCAGCGAGTCAGTTTTCCTTGACTGTTTATGAGTCAACAGGGGCTGTGGGGGCTGACGAATCCATTCGTCACATGTGAAAAGAGTTTCGAGGGCTACTTTTGAGTGGGCAGCGAATCAGTTTTCCTAGAATGTTTATGAGTCACCAGGGGCTGTTTGGGCTGCCAAATCCATTCGCCACCTGTGTAAGCAGTTTCGGAGGATATTTCTGAATGGGCAGCGAGTCAGTTTTCCTTGACTGTTTATGAGACAACAGTAGCTGTGTGGGCTGACGAATCCATTTATCACCTGTGAAAACAGTTTGAGGGTTCGTTTCTATGAGGGCACCGACTCAGTTTTTGTGACTGTTTATGAGTCAAAAGGGGCTGTAGGGGCTGACGAATCCATTCGTCCCATGTGAAAAGAGTTTGGAGGGCTGCTTCTGAGGGGGCAGCAACTCAATTTTGCTAGACTGTTTATGAATCGCCAGGGGGTGTTTGGGCTGCCGAATCCATTCGCCACCTATGGTAGCAGTTTCAGTGGCTATATCTGAAAGGGCAGCGAGTCAGTTTTCCTTGACTTTTTATGAGTGAACAGGGGCTGGGGGGCTGACGAATCCATTCGTCACATGTGAAAAGAGTTTCGAGGGCTCCTTCTGAGTGCGCAGCGACTGAATTTTCCTTGACTGTTTATGAGTCACAAGGGGCTGTTTGGGCTGTCGAATCCATTCGCCACCTGTGAAAGCAGTTTCGGGGGATATATCTGAATGCGCAGCGAGTTAGTTTTCCTTGACTGTTTATGAGTGAACAGGGGCTGTGTAGGCTGAGGAATCCATTCATCATCTGTGAAAACAGTTTCAGGGGCCGTTTCTATGAGGGCACCGACTCAGTTTTTGGTGACTGTTTATGAGTCAGAAGGGGCTTTAGGGGCTGACGAATCCATTCGTCACATGTGAACAACGTTTCGAGGGCTGCTTCTGAGTGGGCAGCGACTAAGTTTTCCTAGACTGTTTATGAGTCACCAAGGGCTGTTTGGGCTGCCGAATCCATTCGCCACCTGTGAAAGCAGTTTCGGAGGATATTTCTGAATGGGCAGCGAGTCAGTTTTCCTTGACTGTTTATGAGATAACAGTAGCTGTGTGGGCTGACGAATCCATTCCTCACCTGTGAAAACAGTTTGAGGGTCCGTTTCATGAGGGCACCGACTCAGTTTTTGTGACTGTTTATGAGTCAAAAAGGGCTGTAGCGGCTGACGAATCCATTCGTCACATGTGAAAAGAGTTTGGAGGGCTGCTTCTGAGGGGCAGCAACTCAATTTTGCTAGACTGTTTATGAATCGCCAGGGGGTGTTTGGGCTGCCGAATCCATTCGCCACCTATGGTAGCAGTTTCAGTGGTTATATCTGAAAGGGCAGCGAGTAAGTTTTCCTTGACTTTTTATGAGTGAATAGGGGCTGGGGGGCTGACGAATCCATTCGTCACATGTGGAAAGAGTTTTGAGGGCAACTTCTGAGTGGGCAGCGACTCAGTTTTCCTTGACTGTTTATGAGTCACCAGGGGCTGTTTGGGATGACGAATCCATTCGCCACCTATGAAAGCAGTTTCCGGGGCTATATCTGAATGTGCAGGGAGTCAGTTTTCCTTGACTGTTTATGAGTCAACAGGGGCTGCGTGGGCTGACGAATCCATTCATCACCTGTGAAAGCAGTTTCAGGGGCGATTTCTGAGAGTGCAACAACTCAGTTTTTCGTGACTGTTTATGAGTCAAATGGGGTTGTGTGGGCTGACAAATCCATTCGTCACCTGTGAAAGCAGTTTCAGGGGTGATTTCTCACTCGGCACCGAGTCAGTTTTCTTTGACTGTTTATGAGTCAACAGGGCTGTGGGGGCTGACGAATCCATTCGAAACCTGTGAAAAGTGTTACAAGGGCTACTTCTGAATGGGCAGCGACTCAGTTTTCCTTGACTGTTTATGAGTCACCAGGGGCTGTTTGGGCTTCCCAATCCATTCGTCACCTGTGAAAGGACTTTCGGGGTCTATTTTTGACCAATCACCGGGTCAGTTTTCTTTGACTGTTTATGAGTCAACAGGGCTGTGGGGGCTGACGAATCCATTCGTCACATGTGAAAAGAGTTTCGAGGGCAACTTCTGAGGGGGCAGCGACTCATTTTTCCTTGACTGTTTAGGAGTCACCAGGGGCTGTTTGGGATGCTGAATCCATTCGTCACCTGTGAAAGGAGTTTCAGGGGCTATTTTTGACTGGGCATCGAGTCAGTTTTCTTTGACTGTTTATGAGTGAACCGGGCTGTGGGGGCTGACGAATCTATTCGTCACATGTGAAAAGAGTTTCGAGGGCAACTTCTAAGGGTGGAGCGACTCATTTTTCCTTGACTGTTTATGAGTCACATGGGGCTGTTTGAGGTGTCGAATCCATTCGCCACCTATGAAAGAAATTTCAGGGGCAATTTTTGAGTGGGCAGCGACTCGATTTTCCTTGACTGGTTATGAGTCAACAGGGACTGTGGGGGCTGACGAATCCATTCGTCACCTCTGAAAAGAGTTTTGAGGGCAACTTCTGAGGGGGCAGCGACTCATTTTTCCTTGACTGTTTATGAGTCACACGGGGCTGTTTGGGCTGCCGAATCCATTCGCCACCTGTGAAGGTGTTTCATGGGCTCTTTCTGAGTGGGCAGCGACTCGGTTTTCCTTGACTGTTTATGAATCAACTAGGGCTGTGTGGGCTGACGAATCCATTCGTCACTTGTGAAAGCAGTTTCAGGTGCGATTTCTAAGAGGGCAGCGACTGAGTTTTTCGTGACTCCTTATGAGTCAGAAGGGGCTGTGTGGTCTGAAGAATCCATTCGTCACCTGTGAAAGGAGTTTCGGGGGCTAGTTTTGACTCGGCAAAGAGTCAGTTTTCTTTGACTGTTTATGAGTCAACTGGGGTGTGGGGGCTGACGAATCCATTCGTCACATATGAAAAGAGTTTCGAGGGCAACTTCTAAGGGTGCAGCGACTCATTTTTCCTTGACTGTTTATGAGTCACCTGGGGCTGTTTGGGCTGCGGAATCCATTTGCCACCTGTGAAAGATGTTTCAGGGGCTCTTTCTGAGTGGGCAGCGACTCGGTTTTCCTTGACTGTTTATGAGTCACATGGGGCTGTGAGGGCTGACGAATCCATTCGTCACCTGTGAAAAGAGTTTCGGGGGCTATTTTTGACTCGGCAGCGAGTCAATTTTCATTGACTGTTTATGAGTCACCAGGGGCTGTTTGGGCTGATGAATCCATTCAGCACCTGTGAAAGGAGTTTCGGGGGCTATTTTTGACTGGGCACCGAGTTAGTTTTCTTTGACTGTTTATGAGTCAACAGGGCTGTGGGGGCTGACGAATCCATTCCTCACATGTGAAAAGAGTTTCGAGGGCAACTTCTGAGGGGGCAGCGACTCAGTTTTCCTTGACTGTTTATGAGTCACCAGGGGCTGTTTGGGCTTCCCCATCTATTCGTCACCTGTGAAAGGACTTTCGGGGTCTATTTTTGACCAATCACCGAGTCAGTTTTCTTTGACTGTTTATGAGTCAACAGGGCTGTGGGGGCTGACGAATCCATTCGTCACATGTGAAAAGAGTTTCGAGGGCAACTTCTGAGGGGGCAGCGACTCATTTTTCCTTGACTGTTTAGGAGTCACCAGGGGCTGTGTGGGATGCTGAATCCATTCGTCACCTGTGAAAGGAGTTTCGAGGGCTATTTTTGACTGGGCACCGAGTCAGTTTTCTTTGACTGTTTATGAGTCAACCGGGCTGTGGGGGCTGACGAATCCATTCGTCATATGTGAAAAGAGTTTCGAAGGCAACTACTAAGGGTGCAGCGACTCATTTTTCCTTGACTGTTTATGAGTCACATGGGGCTGTTTGGGCTGCCGATCCATTCAGCACCTGTGAAAGGAGTTTCGGGGGCTATTTTTGACTAGGCCCCGAGTCAGTTTTTTTTGACTGTTTATGAGTTAACAGGGCCGTGGGGGCTGACGAATCCATGCCTCACATGTGAAAAGAGTTTCGAGGGCAACTTCTGAGGGGGCAGCGACTCAGTTTTCCTTGACTATTTATGAGTCACCCGGGGCTGTTTGGGCTTCTCAATCCATTCGTCACCTGTGAAAGGACTTTCTGGGTCTATTTTTGACCAATCACCGAGTTAGTTATCTTTGACTGTTTATGAGTCAACAGGGCTGTGGGGCCTGACAAATCCATTCGTCACATGTGAAAAGAGTTTCGAGGGCACTTTCTGAGGGGGCAGCGACTCATTCTTCCTTGACTGTTTATAAGTCACATGGGGTTGTTTGGGCTGCCGAATCCATTCGCCACCTGTGAAAGAAATTTCAGGGGCTATTTTTGAGTGGGCAGCGACTTGATTTTCCTTGACCGGTTATGAGTCAACAGGGGCTGTGGGGGCTGACGAATCCATTCGTCACCTCTTAAAAGAGTTTTGAGGGCAACTTCTGAGGGGGCAGCGACTCATTTTTCCTTGACTGTTTATGAGTCACACGGGGCTGTTTGGGCTGCCGAATCCATTCGCCACCTGTGAAGGTGTTTCATGGGCTCTTTCTGAGTGGGCATCGACTCGGTTTTCCTTGACTGTTTATGAGTCAACAAGGGCTGTGTGGGCTGACGAATCCATTCGTCACCTGTGGAAGCAGTTTCAGGTGCGATTTCTAAGAGGGCAGCGACTGAGTTTTTCGTGACTCCTTATGAGTCAGAAGGGGCTGCGTGGGCTGAAGAATCCATTCAACACCTGCGAAAGGAGTTTCGGGGGCTATTTTTGACTGGGCACCGAGTCAGTTTTCTATGACTGGTTATGAGTCAACAGGGCTGTGGGGGCTGAAGAATCCATTCCTCACATGTGAAAAGAGTTTCGAGGGCAACTTCTGAGGGGGCAGCGACTCAGTTTTCCTTGACTATTTATGAGTCACCAGGGGCTGTTTGGGCTTCCCAATCCATTCGTCACCTGTGAAAGGACTTTCGGGGTCTATTTTTGACCAATCACCGAGTCAGTTATCTTTGACTGTTTATGAGTCAACAGGGCTGTGGGGCCTGACAAATCCATTCGTCACATGTGAAAAGAGTTTCGAGGGCACCTTCTGAGGGGCCAGCGACTCATTCTTCCTTGACTGTTTATGAGTCACATGGGGCTGTTTGGGCTGCCGAATCCATTCGCCACTTGTGAAAGAAATTTCAGGGGCTCTTTTTGAGTGGGCAGCAACTCGATTTTCCTTTACCGTTTATGAGTCAACAGGGGCTGTGGAGGCTGACGAATCCATTCGTCACCTCTGAAAAGAGTTTTGAGGGCAACTTCTGAGGGGGCAGCGACTCATTTTTCCTTAACTGTTTATGAGTCACATGGGGCTGTTTGGGCTGCGGAATCCATTCGTCACCTGTGAAAAAAGTTTCAGGGGCTCTTTCTGAGGGGGCAGCGACTCAGTTTTCCTTGACTGTTTATGAGTCACCAGGGGTTGTTTGGGCTTCCGAATCCATTCGTCAGTGTGAAAGGACTTCCGGGGTCTATTTTTGATTGATCACCGAGTCAGTTATCGTTGACTATTTATGAGTCAACAGGGCTGTGGGGGCTGACAAATCCATTCGTCACATGTGAAATGAGTTCGAGGCCAACTTCTGAGGGGGCAGCGACTCATTTTTCCTTGACTGTTTATGAGTCACATGGGGCTGTGAGGGCTGACGAATCCATTTGTCACCTGTGAAAATAGTTTCGGGGGCTATTTTTGACTCGGCAGCGAGTCAATTTTCATTGACTGTTTAGGAGTCACCAGGGGCTGTTTGGGCTGATGAATCCATTCAGCACCTGTGAAAGGAGTTTCGGGGGCTATTTTTGACTGGGCACCGAGTTAGTTTTCTTTGACTGTTTATGAGTCAACAGGGCTGTGGCGGCCGACGAATCCATTCCTTACATGTGAAAAGAGTTTCGAGGGCAACTTCTTAGGAGGCAGCGACTCAGTTTTCCTTGACTGTTTATGAGTCACCAGGGGCTGTTTGGGCTTCCCAATCCATTCGTCACCTGTGAAAGGACTTTCGGGGTCTATTTTTGACCAATCACCGAGTCAGTTATTGTTGACTATTTATGAGTCAATAGGGCTGTGGGGGCTGACAAATCCATTCGTCACATGTGAAATGAGTTCGAGGCCAACTTCTGAGGGGGCAGCGACTCATTTTTCCTTGACTGTTTATGAGTCACTTGGGGCTCTTTTGGGCTGCCGAATCCATTCGCCACCCATGAAAGAAATTTCAAGGGCTCTTTTGGAGTGGGCAGCGACTCGATTTTGCTTGACCGTTTATGAGTCAACAGTTGCTGTGAGGGCTGACGAATCCATTTGTCACCTCTGAAAAGAGTTTTGAGGGCAACTTCTGAGGGGGCAGCGACTCATTTTTCCTTGACTGTTTATGAGTCACATGGGGCTGCGAGGGCTGACGAATCCATTCGTCACCTGTGAAAAGAGTTTCGGGGGCTATTTTTGACTCGGCAGCGAGTCAATTTTCATTGACTGTTTATGAGTCCCAGGGGCTGTTTGGGCTGATGAATCCATTCAGCACCTTGGAAAGGAGTTTCGGGGGCTATTTTTGACTGGGCCCCGAGTCAGTTTTCTTTGACTGTTTATGAGTCAACAGGGCTGTGGGGGCTGACGAATCCATTCCTCACATGTTAAAAGAGTTTCGATGGCAACTTCTGAGGGGGCAGCAACTCAGTTTTCCTTGACTGTTTATGAGTCACCAGGAGCTGTTTGGGCTTCCCAATCCATTCGTCGCCTGTGAAAGGACTTTCGGGGTCTATTTTTGACCAATCACCGAGTCAGTTATCGTTGACTGTTTATGAGTCAACAGGGCTGTGGGGGCTGACAAATCCATTCGTCACATGTGAAATGAGTTTCGAGG
>Ga0325404_1002768_pt1 | contig 18738 bp, 11 predicted proteins | sample PopdelMetagenome_18_FD_205664 | JGI IMG/M metagenome (GOLD analysis project Ga0325404, IMG submission 205664) | Populus deltoides microbial communities from Bellville, Georgia, United States - Xylem-Control-R1 | ecosystem: Host-associated > Plants > Phyllosphere > Stem > Wood/Secondary xylem... | reverse complement strand
TTTTATTTTGATATTTTACTTGTATTCTCTATTTATATATGATTATTAAATCCAATTCAATTCTGTCTCTAGCTACTATTTTATATTTTATTCTGCTGCCTGTAATCGTCTTTTTTTTTACTGAAAGAGTATCTAAACGGTAAGGAGCAGTTAAATTTGTTTGTTTTTCTACGGATAAGAAACTAAAAAGGAAATTCTTTCTTGTTTTAGATAAGGGCAATTCCGTCAATAAAGCAAAATAACAAAACGATAGTTTTTAGTTGTCCTTTCTTACCTTTCTACACTTTAATTTTAGGTAGGTGATGATATCATATGATAAGAAAGGATTTGAGGTTATTTCTTCTCACACACAACACCATAAACTTCGTTACAATTCTCACCGGCCGGTGACTGGAGAAGACTTCTGGCGAAATAGAGAAGTAATTCTTGCAGAGATACAGAGTGGTTTGTTGTCACTATATTGATATCTTTCATGGTCAATAGAGAAAGCGAGAAATAAAGAGTGTTTGTTTTTTGAAGGAAAAAGAGAGAGAAAATGAATGACAATAGTAATGGAAGAGGAGGGATAGGAAGTGTTGAGAGTGAATATATAAGAAGACATCACAAACATGGTGATCTTGCTGACCATCAGTGTAGTTCCGCTCTTGTCAAGCACATCAAAGCTCCAGTTCATCTTGTAAAGTTTTCAACTTTTTTTTTTCCGGTTTTCCTTTTAATTTTCTATATTTGTATCCATGTGCTGTATGTATTGATATGTATGTGTGTGTGTCTTTTGTTTTGGATTTTGGTTTCTGGGTTTTCTTTATATTGGTCATTGCTTTGGTTTTAAGTGTGTTTTGTATGTGAAGATTCTGAAAGTGTGGTTTTTTATTTTTATTTTTGGATTGGTCCTGATCTATGATCATGTTTCCTTTTTTAGTTTAGATGACTGTCTATTGACTATGGAGTTGTTTTTCTCGTTTTTTGTGTCTTTGATTAATGAACCTCTTCCTTCGACTTCTGTTTGGATGCTAAGAAAAGTCAGGAAAAGAGGAAAGAGATAATTATTCATTTTTTGGATGTATAATTACAATGTTTACAGTTCAATACTTCAATTTAACATTTTGGTTTGGAATATGCAAGTATCGGTCTTCTGTTTTTTTGTTTCCTCTCGAATTCAATGAAACACAAATTTCTTTCTTAAAATCAGTTTTTTTTTTTGTTTTCTTTCTTCATTATGATTTCTTGAAGTCTTTGTCAGGCACAGCTGTGAATTTTCCATTTTGCCACTCTTTTCTAAACTGTACTGTTTAGGCTCTTGGAAAATCATGGAACTGAAGGATCAGAAGTTTGAGTTCTGTCCAATAGAAAAATGTTAAAGTTTGAAGTAAAGAAAACCAGGCAGTCCACTACAATTTAATTAATTGAAACTATTCATTTAGTTGTTCCTTTTCACTTTTTAATTGGGACGAATAACGTGAGATGTGCCATGGATGTCTTTTTCATGCACTGTTCTTACCAGACATCTGGATGGTTTGTATTAGAGAATCATTTCGAAAAAAGGATGCATGTTAAAGGGGATTCAATTGCGGAAACGATTTGCCCTTCAAGAATATCTCGGATTCTATTCTCGCTGGAATTTGATAGTTAACTAATTTCATTTAGTTGTTTTTTTATGGTTTACTTATTCCAGAAATATTCCTTCTATCCAATAGGTTTGGTCATTGGTGAGGAGATTTGATCAACCACAGAAGTACAAGCCTTTCATCAGCAGGTGTGTTGTGCTGGGAAATCTTGAGATTGGGAGTCTTAGAGAAGTAGATGTTAGGTCAGGGCTTCCTGCCACCACAAGTACTGAAAGATTGGAACTTCTGGATGATGATGAACATATCTTCAGCATCAGGATAGTTGGCGGGGATCACAGACTTAAGGTAAGGAATCCACTGGATCTTTGCTTTTTCTTGATGTATATGTTCGATCTCTATTTCCTGTAAATTTGTTTTAGATTCCTGAAAAGTTCAAATTTTGCTGCACCCTCTGCCTTGTGAGGAATTCTCAAGTTCACGCGCCTATCTTGTACATATCATGAGTCTGTAGGAGAGTTGATTTGTTGCCATTCAATTTGCAATAAGAGCATGTTTTTGAAATTTAGGTCTCTGAGGTTGACATGTTTTGAAGTTATACTCTTGAATATTTCCACTTGAATGGAATCCAAAACAGAACTAGGTTTTGCTTTCTGTCATTGTCTGCTTCCAAGTTACAGAGACTATTGTTAAATTGTTTAGAAATATGATTGTTTTATATTGGTAGGTAGTTGCAATTGAGTGACATATTGAAAGTCTCAGTTCTCTGTTCTCTTTCGCAATTCTTGATTTCTTCGATCTCTCCTTTCTTTTCTTGCAAAGCCAAACGAACCCAACTTGGTTTTGATTTTTCTTTGCCCCAGAACTATTCTTCAGTCATCTCCCTCCATCCAGAGATCATTGATGGACGGCCAGGGACCCTGGTGATTGAGTCTTTCGTGGTGGATGTGCCCGATGGGAATACAAAGGATGAGACATGCTACTTTGTCGAAGCTTTAATCAAGTGCAATCTCAAATCACTAGCTGATGTTTCAGAGAGCCATGCAGTGCAGGACCGAACTGAGCCCATTGAGTGTATGTAAAAAGATTCCAGACCAGAGATGTGGTGGAGGCTACAGTTGTGAAGGATGAAGCTACCGGGGCATTTGTATCTAGGAGGCTCTAGAGACCGACTGGCAGCAGTAGTATTTTCTTCCATCTTTCAGACACTCTTGCACTCTCTTTCTTTGTAATTGTTGTGTCCTCTCTTTCATTGTTAAATCTACATGCTGAATATCTTCAGTAGCTCATGAACCACACACTCTTACAAGTTACTCATGCTTGTTAATGAAAATGGACAGAAAAAAGAAGAAGAAAGACCAGGCTCACTTTCTTGATGATATAAGAGGGTTTTGGTCATGGTGCCTTACTGCATGTTTGTATAAATTGATGCTGGAAAGAGTCGGCATTTCATGTTTTTGCTTTTTACCTTGTGTTTAGGTGCAAAATACGCTAGAAGTTTGGTAAAATGAACATCTAGAACAGCTGTAATTTAAGACAGGGAGGATGTGATGTCTTTTTCCTAGTAATTTCAATTACAATTTACAGGTTTTGCTACAGTTAGACATAGTCATTGCTGTATCCATATATTGTCTAGTGGTGATGAAGCCTGTAACATGGGGAATGGCAGGAAAGTAGAGGTAATTTCTTGTGGGCTTATATGTGCCTTTAACCTTTGAACACGATTCTATTGTCCTGTCAAACATCTTAATATCTTGAATTGAATTATAAAAATTAAGCACAAGCTTTGAAAAATGTGTTAGTAATATAAAAATTAAGTTTCTGGGTAGAGATAGGGTGTTTATATTTATTCTTGATTCATGATTATCATGTGAAATAGTTCAAATAGTAGGAGATAAAAGTTAATGATAATAAATTAAAAATTGCTTATTCAAAACTTTTTTTATTTCTAATTTAATCCCTTTACATTAATTACTTGCGATTAAGCTTGATTGATCTTATATAAAAGTTTTGATGTTAGGTTAATGCTTGAGTTAGCAAAGAAAAATTCAACTATACAATTTTAAACTAAAATGGATATTCAACTTTTGTTTTTTTTAAGAAATAATATCTTTATCTTAATTTCTCTACTAAAAGATTTGTTACTATTTATTTTTCACGTACAATTCTCAATTTATTTTATTTAACATACTTTATTTTTATAAGATTTTTTTTTACAATAAAAAACTATTTCTTTCCACAGCATAACACGGTTCAAGCTAGTACCAACTAGTATTAAGTATAGATGTTGGATGCTGATCAATAAAAGACAAAAAGAGTTATGATTGTTATCACCGGTTCTATTTTACAGCCTTTTTTTTTTAATTGCAAAAAAAATAATTTTTTATTTCATGAAAAATTTTCTTTTATTTTGACCTAAAATGCCCTATGATGTCAATACTTCAAAAGAATATCAAATGCTCAAAAACTTTCTGGATGGAGAATATATATATTTTCAAGTATCTATGGGTGAGAAACCGAAAGGATGGGCACGAAAGAGAAAGGAATATTTTATATTAATTAAATTTAGCAAACGTCAAGGCTTTTGTCACAATCCATATCATAGATTTTTTTTTTCTTTTATTATTTAAAAAAATGGCAGCTAAAGGCATCTAAGTAATTGATCGTCGTGCACGCTTCCCTGCACAGAACATCTCAATTTCAGATGCTTTCTCTACAAATACAGTTAACAAATATCACAACTGGTTATTTATAATTTTAGCAGAGATTGAAACTCGGATGCATGCAAATCAAGTTGAAATATTCTAAATCTTCAGTTTCGTTATAAGTTTCTTCAATCCAAACAAAAATTTATAGTTTAGCTCTCTGGTCCTCCGCTAGGCTTGATTCTCTGTTTTCCCACCGAGTGGTTTTGCCAAGTATCAACCAGTATCATTAAACTAGTCTTGATTTCACAGATTAATCCGGTTGTCATTAACTGTCTTGATTTCACAGATTAATCCGGTTATCTGCTGACTGGCGAATCAGGCTGGATTTTATATTGAACAAGATAAAATTTGACCCGAACAAATTGGAATGACCGGCAAGTCAATCTGCGTCCCGATTAGATTCAGAACTTCTAATATGACATCCCTTTTTACCATCTTCTGCTTTGTGATGGTCATTAATAGAAATAACAATTCTTTGTTGACAGGACAGTGTAGCTTCCATGAGAGCAGAACAGTCAAGACAACTAATAAATCAATGAAAGAATCAAGATTTCTATTTTTATTATTTATCATGCTTGTAGGCATTTTTACACTGAGTTACGTCCAACTTTTATTTCTTCGACAGCTTCTCTCATGTGAAATAGCTATTAATACAATAAGAGATCCATCCAATCTGGCAGCGCCCTAATCCAGAGACACCAACAATTCTCCATGTAAAAAATGTAATGAAACTCTCCATCATAACCATGTACTTGTATACATTCTGCTTCATAATATAACAAGGGAGCTTTCCGACACGTGTTATGGTGTCACTTCTGCTGCCAATATCTGGATTGTGCGTGGAGCTTTTTAGTCACATTTTCTAGGTTAGAAAACATAGAACGGATGATTGAACAGAAAGGAATATATCAATCTTGACTAGAATCATGAGACACAAATGTGGGGGGAAATCTTAAGGGAATACCATGAAGCCTGCCCTGCCTATAACATCGAATATTATATGTTCAAAATTTTACCCACAATTTCGGGGTAAACATTCAGATGAGACATGTAAGAAATAGAACACGATCTGTCATTGCTGGCTCTGCCGGCTCTGTCGTTATGGGAGAGCTTGTTGGATGCTTGGGGTTTATGAATATAATTTCTATCCCACCGTATCTATGTATGGAACATGGAAGGGGAGAATTAGAGAGGGATTGATGAATAATCACCTGTACTGCTTTAAATATACTGTACAGAATCTCCCCCCATGGTCGATTAGAGTGCATGATCAAGCCATTACAAACTCCCCTTCTTCTTGCTCTACCTCTTGTTGCTCAGGTTGCCGTCCTTCCTGGTAAGGAAGAAGAATACGCTTTATTTCTTCTGCGCTTAGTGTTTCGTACTCTAAAAGAGCATTTGCTAGTGCATGTAATGCCTTCTCATGCTGCAAAAAATCAAACAAAAAATCAGTGACTGCTAGAATTTACAATACAGAAAGTTGTATTAACATTGCCTATTTGAGCACTGACGGCACTTTGCCTACTTGAGCACTGAACATTGCCTATTTCCACAAAATCAACCCACTTAAGCTTGCAAGAGAGCCTTCAAGATACGAGTAGACAACTTCAACAGAAGGTTCAGGCATAAAAAGGGCCTGTCACTCAAGTGAACTAATTCTAAAAATTAGAAAAGTCAACTATCAACAACAAAGCTCATGTAGAAAGTGTATGCAGGAACAAGAACAGAAAGATTTTAACTGATGACAGATTCATAACTTTCCACTCCATATAATGTTTGCTCAAAATGAATGCTTTCCAAAATTTCCTAAGGAAAATTGCTGGAAAGAGAGTATACAAGGAATGTTTCATGTCCCCTTTTCTAAGCTCCATTAACACGATGTGCCCAGTGCAAATTTTACCATTGGGAACAAAACACAAAACAAGAGGACACAATGCCCAATAGACATGGATGTGTCCTTTTCAAAAACAAAATACTGAATCATAAGAACAAACCTTCTTCAGCAAGGCTTTCACACGATCATATGCTTCTCTTAAGAGTTTCACCACCTACAGAATGGACCAAACAAATCACACAATCATTCCAAACCATGACCACAGATTCACCCAAAAAAAGTCCATAAACAAGACTAGGGATTCAAAAAACATACTTCAGCATCAACACGTGACTGCATTTCTGAACTTGATCTTTCTTTAATATGTACTGGTCCAATTGCTTCGCTCATCCCACAATTTGATACCTTACATAGCATTAAGCAATCAGCATTAATATGCATTTTGTGCCTATTGATTGAATCAAACTTAGAAGTAACCATTTATTCAATGTGGTTTGGGAGCTTGATAAACCAAAAGAATGAAACTTTTAACATGCAAACACATACCATATACTGCGCAAGCTCTGTTGCTGTGTGAAGATCACTACTTGCTCCAGTAGTGATATAATCCTGTCCAAATACGAGCTCTTCCGCAACTCTTCCTCCCATACAAACATCAAGCCGAGCTAATAACTGCTTTTTACTAATTGATGTCTCATCACTTGAAGGAAGCTGGGTGACCATTCCTAAAGCAGACCCACGGGGCATTATAGTTGCCTTGTGAATTGGGTGTGCACCCTCAGTATTGAAAGCTACAATAGCATGGCCACTCTCATGATATGCTGTTAACTGGAAACAAGTGTAATAACATCAGCAATAAACACCAATGAATCTCACTGGATGAATCCTAGTACACTGAATTGAACATTTGCTTGCCATTGATGATAATAAGTTAATAATAAACCCCTTTCCTAAGTCTGTTATCCAACTAAATGTGGAAGTAGAAAGAATCAAGATAGTTCAGCTTATGCCAATAAATTAAGCCCAAAAAACACGAGTTCCAAGAATAGATAGAAAAACGTCAACCATGCATTGCAATCATCCAAACCTACTACTCTAGAGTGATTGCCTCGTGATTGATATATACCTTCTTTGACTCTTCAGAAATGAACATTGTTTTCCGCTCAGTCCCCATAATTATCCTGTCTTTTGCAAATTCCAATTGTGTAGCAGATAACTTCTCAGCACCTTCTACAGCAGCTTTAATAGCGGCAATGTTTACCAAGTTCGCAAGATCTGATTGCAAAATGAGAAGCGACGGAAAAGTTTGTTGATTAAATTGACTAAACTTGTGCAGGAAAACAAAATATGCTGCTTCAATCAATGACCAACCTGCTCCATTGAAGCCTGGTGTGCCACGAGCAATTGATTTAACATCTACATCATCAGCCATTGGCTTATCTTGCAGGTAGAGCTCCAAAATCTCTTGTCGACCTTTAACATCAGGATTTGGCACGACAATCTAAAAAGATTTCTTGTTAGTCATATCACCAAGGATAACAATTCAAATAATAAATAGATGACATATAAACACAGTATATGCAGACCCTCTTGATCTCTCTCATCATTCATGGATTTATTGAGTGAAACCATTTACAAACACCTTGAAACACCTTATCATTTTAATTTTAAAAGCTCAAAGCAATAGTAGCGAATAATATAACATACATGACGGTCAAATCTACCAGGCCTGGTCAAAGCAGGATCAAGAATATCAGGCAAGTTTGTTGCAGCCATCAATATTATTCCCTGCAGGGAAAAAAATGAAACAAGTTTAGAAAGGTGGCGATGAATTGACAGATTAAATTACAAGCCTGTCTATAGGTACCTCATTCTGTTCAAAACCATCCATTTCAACAAGTAGTTGATGCAATGTCTTCTTTGTATGGCCTTCCCATTGTTTCCTTGTTGACCCAACAGCATCAATTTCATCAATAAAAATGATACATGGAGCCTGCAAAACATGAAATGGTGTTAGATGCGCAATAAAAAAGAAAAGCACAGTAATAAGTCTATTCATATGGTTCTGACTTCACAGTTTCAATCATGGATGTAATTAAAGACAAGTTGTCGATGATTGACTTAGGAAACTAACACATTCCTATTAAATTATACAATCTTCTTTTATTCTGATTTTTAGGATTGCATAACTGGCTGTGTATTTCATTATGCCAAAGCAGAATGACTAAATCAATATGCTGAACTAGAATACTCAAAATAGTGAGAGAAGAAAACTCCAAGCAGACTATTCAGCTTGGCAGACCAGCAGAAAGGGAAAAGAAACACCAACAACAATGATAGAAAACCACATACATCAATAAGATGTTATTTCGATGGTGCATACAGGAGAAAGCCAATCTTTTCTATGCATTCTAAGTGCACTGATCTCTAATATCATAACAAAAACTCCTTTATTTCAAGAAAATGTCCTCAGACAACATAAAGCTTTGTCATGTTCAGCAGTGCATATTGTTTTGCTAGAAGAGAATAGAGTCCTACAAAGGGTTACCAAGACAGCTTTCAAATTTATCTGTTCGTTTGTTTTAATTTGTTTCTCCCAACTGATTAGTCAAGAAAGAAAAAAGAAAAAAAAAACAAACCTTTTTTTTAGCTGCTTGAAATAAGGATCTTACACGCCGAGCACCGACTCCAACAAACCTGCAGTACAGAAGGCAAGATAAGGCACAAATATTTTTTTTAGATTACAAAAGAAAGTATTATTAGAAGATGGGGATTCAATAGAACAAAATTAGAGAATTAGGCATCCTTCCAGAAAGTGACCAGAAACAACAATCTAGTTTTGAATAATTAAGCACTCCAATCCCTTTGTATAACTAGCAAACAGGTCCTGAGAAGAGTATCTAATCCCACAATGCCACAACTGATTTAATTTGAGGATTATTAAAAATCCTTGCATCTCTCCATCCAAATACACCAAAGATATTACAGAAAAAGCACATCTCCTGAAATCTTACAATCTCTCCCTTCCCAAACCCACAAAAGACACCAACAAAAATTGTTCTACCCTCCATATCACGCAAAAATCACTACAAAATGCAAAGTCTTTGCCACAATCCAGCAGTCTTCCTGTCTACAAAACCATGTGTACTTAGCACAAATGTTCAATTTAAAATGTTGCAAGCATGCTGTGACCACTTTATTGTTGGATCAACCATTTAGGAGCTCCAGGAGATCGAAGGACAACAAAGGCATTTCATCACTCAATTTAAGGCATTAAAAAGTAGATCCAGCAGCTTCACTGCAGCCTTTCCTCATAAATACATAGCCAATTCATTGTCTCCACATCCTTTTCCACCAGCAACTTCTCCTACAACTAAACATGTTGAGGCCGCAGCCTTTTCTCATAAATACATAGCCAAGTCACTGTTTTCTCATCCTGTATACCAGCAATTTCTTCAACAATTCACATGTTGCTACCAAACACAACCAAGTGAAAGAATCAACTCACCTCAAGCTGTTTCTATACATGTATCAATTACTCAAACGTGATAGAGCGCCACTCAACAGACAAAAGCTGGTGAACGTGGCAGGCCCATTTCATCCACCATGACCAATATGGTCAAGCACACTAACGCGTCTCTTTTTCATTCTTGCTGCCAAGTAAGAGAACTATCATATTCTACACTTCTGCTAGAACTTAATCAGCAGTCCAAATGCAAATTCATGCTGCCACTTGAAAGATTTACAGCTAATTATTAAAGCGTAAAAAGAACTAGCTTCGTCGCATCCCCCAAGAAAAGAAGCATCAGTATAAGATACTAAGAAAATTCTCTTTCTATTATTAGAAATTAATGAGAGAATCTTTGAAAGGTAAAAGATGACTCACATTTCCTCAAATTCAGATCCTGCTCTATAGAAAAAAGGTACTCCAGCTTCTCCAGCAATGGCCTTGAGGTTCCAGATAAAACAATTATCAGAAGAAGCATATTAATATAAACATAGATGACTGGTACTCATGATCATAAATTCAAGAAAGGATAGGCATCCATTGAGATTTTGCAAAACACAATCTTGAACATAGGAATTGACACGGTTGATTTGTTCAGGTGAATGGAAATTAGAATCTACACTCTCTCAGCACATCATTTTGATATGTATAGTTAATGACACAAGGGTTGTTATTTATAGACCATGAGCTTCAAAGACAGAAGTCCAATATCAGAAAATAGAAGTGGTCAGCAGCTAGAGACAAAGCATTTGAGGACAAGAAAGGCACAACATGTGAAAAACCCATCTAAAAAATATGCAAGTAATAGTTACCTTGGCAAGCAATGTTTTCCCTGTACCAGGTGCCCCTGTCAAAAGAATTCCCTGCAGTGGAATGATGTTAAACTATGTTTTCAGAAATGAAAAGAGAAATTCAAATTCCAAAGTAGAACATGTTTGGTAATGAGTATTTTACATGTAGAGAATAGTACAAAAAGAACAATAGATAATAGTATATCATTTCTCCCATGTACAGAAAAGAATTAAAATGAACATTACTGCTGAACAGGAAGGTATATGATAGAAGTTATTCATGACAAATTGGAACACAAAACCTATTGTGCTTGGCCAATATATGAGCTACGACATGTATACTGCGCACCACAGGGTCCATACACAGTAAACAGAACCACATGATACATATTATAACCAACAATATTTCACACAAACCTTTGGCAACTTCCCACCTAGACGAGTAAACTTTGTTGGGTTTTTAAGATACTCCACTACTTCCTCAAGTTCTTGTTTTGCATCATCACAGCCTTTAACATCCTTAAATGTTTTAACATTCTGCAAATAAATCAAAGTCAAGACCAACCGTTATACGTTACATAAAAGAGCAATATAGAATAAAAGAAAGCAACTATCCAAGATATAATCTCTTTAACCAAGTAACTGTTGATCTGAATTAAGAGTTCCACTGGTAAACCAGAGTTTCCATTTTCTTCTTTCCTATTCCAACTTAAAATATATAATCTAGCTCTATCCCCTTGCTAAGAGACACAGAAACAGGAACACATCCAACAAGTTAAACATATACTATTAATCTTCTTTACACCCTACAAAGAAATACAGACAAAGCAATCTTGTATAACTGAAGGTAGCAAGATTCTAAAATACCAACTAATATCTGAGGCACAAACATTGAAAGCTCACTTTGTCAGGCGTGATTTCTTTATTCAGTTCTTTTGGAGTATAAGAAGAACTTGAGCCAACTCCTGAAGCTCCTATTCCACCCAGACTCCCTATATACTTTTGAAGTGCAGCAGCACCCATGAACCTGAAAAATGAATTCTCTATCCTATAAGGTAGAGAAATAGAGCTGGGAATAGTGAAACAGGCGCACAAATGAAACACAAGACCTCATACCAAACCAATCCAACTGCAATGGTAAACAAGATAGTGGAGATAAGCTCTTGGGCAAACCGTGACTTGTTTGACACTTTAGGATCAACCTACCAAAACCAGAAGCAGATACTATTAAACCACATTGTTCCAAATACTAAGTCACAAGCACAACAATTTTTACCATTAATTCTTACCATCACCACATGCAACGGTTGCTTCTCAGATATGCCAGGATTCATAAAGGGCTTATCCGTGTCCCCTGATGCATGCTGCTTCAATTCTTGCAACTACAGATTAAACATTAATCAATCCGATATTGTGCAGAAAAACTACAGCAACAAACATCACATATCCAACTAAATGAACGACAATAAAACATGTTCTTTAATTTACCAAAGCAGGAAGACTGGAAGGCTTTCCAGATTGTTCATCAGGAAGATATTCTGCAATAGAATTAGTAACTACAAGAGCTTTAAGATACTCGACGACTCCTTTGCTATCCACTGCATGGTCTCTTTGTTCAAACCTCTTAATCACAGACTCAGGACTGCAAAAGTTAATAATAATTTCACTTCCCGTACCAATTTCTCAACAATAACAAAAACACTAAACTAGTACAGAAGGCTTCAAATTTAACAAAAAAAGGGGATAAACTCAATTCCTTTATCAATTTCTAAGCATCCCAAAGACTATATATTTTTTTTAAAAAAAATATTCTAAAACTTCAAACAAAAAAACTCATAAAATTCAATTATTCTATTAATTCTCACAAAACAACAGATAAAATCCAAAACCCAAGAAACAAACCATTAATTTTAATCAATTAAACGATTTCTCAGTAGGCAAACAAATAGTATAACAAATTAAAAAAAAAAAGAAAAAAACTCAGCTCCTGTACCAATTTCTCAGCAACCAAATATATAAAATAACAAACCAAATAAAAGGTCAAAACTTCAACAAAACCACATCAAAACCAATAAACCGAACAGATATCAAAGCTCCAAACTTTAACTACACATCACCAAAGCAAAAGGAACCTACAAATTTTTTATCAAAAACTAAAGCCAAACCTGTGCTTATTAAGCTCAACTAAAAGAGCAGTCTGTTTCTCAACATCTTTAGGGTTAGCTTCAGCTTCAGCAATCAATTTCTCTAATTTCTTCTCTTGTTTCCAAAATGGCCACCAATTAGAAGAGTAAGAACCCAGCAACATGAACAATTTCTGAAACCCATTTTTCATTGTGGCCCATATCCCCATAAAAAACACCACCATTCTAATCCTCCCATTCCTATCATAAACCCCACCACCATCACCTTCTTTCTCCTCCACTAAATTACCTCCATGTCCCTCCACCTCCCCCCTTCCATTCTCACTGCTCTGTACTACATCCACTACCTCTTGTGTTTTTTCGGGATTTGAAATCGGAGGGACCGTTTCGGAAAGTGGGTCAGCATTGTCAGGTTGCAATGTACAAGGGATTGAGTGAGGGCGGAGTCTGAGATTTAGAGAGGGGGGAAATGAGGTTTTAGAGAGGGAAAGAGGGAAGTTGATGGGATGTCGAAAGCTGTGTCGTTTTGAAGGGGAGTAAAGAGAGAAAGATGGTCTGCAAAGAAGGGAAGCTTGTAAAGTGATAGTCATTGTTGTTAATGAAGAAGAAGAAGAAGAAGAAGAAGAAACTTTAGGGTTTATGAAGGAATCTATCACAACAAAAGAAGAAATCTCTCTGTTCCTCTCTCTATCGTTTTGAAGAGAGCGGGGGAGGGAAGAAGGGAGAAGAGAAGGGAGTTTTGAGAGCCACATAAAAAGTGAAAGAAACGAAGTGAAGAGGAGGAAATCTTATCTTTTTAGTTGGAAGGGAATTGGATTGATTGAAATTGGCGCCGGCTTTTTGTGTAAGTGTCATCCATCTTATATTCTTACTTGCTTACACTTATGTTTGGTTTGACCTGTTAACTTGGAACTCAAAGTATCTAATGAGTTAGCTTTCAGTTTTTCTACTGTTATTAATCTTTACATGACCATCTGGTCTCTTTGTTCGGATCGAGGGTAAAAAAAAAAACAAAAATTAACTCAAAGTTAATCTAGTTATTAATCCACGTCAAAGACATGATTTACTTTATAATAAAATAAAACTATTTATTATCTCAAGTTAATGTGCTTAACCTATAACACTGGACCAAATCAGTTTTAATAATTATATATTTTTTTAATTAATGGTATCATATTTTGCATCTTGAAATTAAGTTGTTTTCGATAATTTTAAATTAATTCATACACATGTCTACAGTATTGGACCAATTTTAGGCAATGTAGATTTAAAATATCAATCAACATCAATAATGTTTTTAAGAGATGGATTGTGTGATTAAAGAGATTTGTTTATTTAATTATTACATTTAAGCACAACATCTATAAATATACTAAATTAATGTGAGGGTTGCGTCTTTAAGAAATTCAATTAATATGTACACGAAAATAATTTGAAAAAATAAATTAAATATAAAATATAGCAAAAATATAATACGATATTACCGTGTTTTTTAGCAAAGATAAATTATAGAAAAATATGATACTATAGCATTGACTTAATTGGATTTAATAAAACTGGATAATTTAATAATTTGATTTAAATTATACACAATGATAGGCAAACTGTAAATAAAACATCTGGCAACAATCAACAAAACAAAATGAACCGGTGATATTACAATCAGGAGCAAAAAAGAATCACAGGAAACTCACCGCCACTTCATTGTGAACATCACTCACCACAAATAAAAAACACTTGTTAAAACGGTTTGAATCTGACTATAAAATTAGGGACAATAACATAAAAAGAAGTTGCATAGGTCACTAGAATAACAACCTGAATATGAAATCCAGCAAAACAAAATGACTTGAGAATCCGTTTACATTAAATAAATTAATTTTATTTAATTCAATAGTAAAATTTTATTAAAAAAAACATAATAAGGAATAGCAAATAAAAAGGCCTTAGGTAACCTAATTAAATGATAAAAAATAATAAAACCAAGGTCATAGAAAAACATGCATAAAAAAAAAACTCAATCTCCAACTAGATAAATATTGAAAGATGAAATTTAAAAAAAATTAGCTTTTAAAATAATAAAAAAAAAAGAAAAAAGCAATCTTAGAAAAACCTTATGGAGCCATAACTTTCAAAGCCTACAACCCGTGAAATCTTAGACACGAACTAAATAAAGGTCATATCCAGATCAATTAAACGATGAAGAATTAAATCGGGTAAAAAAAATCTAATTATTAAAATTTTACAAAAAATAATAATTAAAAGAATGATGATTAAATCTATTAGGAAAAAAAATTAAGGACGGGTGAAATTGAAAAAAAATGCAATTCTAAAAATTATCCCAGCCCAGAAAGAATAACAATTAAAAGATTAGGGACCATATTTGACAAGATAAAATTTTAATAGGGATGAAATTAAAACAAAAAAATAATTCAATGAATTATTTTAAAAAAACTAGAACCAAAAGCAAAGGGAATAAATAAAAAAGAAATAAAAGCTTGGGGGCTGACTTGGAAAATCGGGTGGGAGGGCGCAAAAACCAAGAAAGAAAAAGAAAAGAAAAGAAAGAAAAAAACAATTGGTTGCCGATTACAAACCGAAAACCCTATTGGTGCACACGCTATATATCCAGGGAGGGGACGCCGAAGTTAATGCCACCTCATAATAGCCTTTTCTATTGCTTCAATCAGCCGCACATGCAGTTAAAAAACGACACAGCAACCGACACATTGACATGTCCCAGCATGAGCCAACTTCTTTTATTTTTTATTTTTACAAATACTTAAATAACCCCACCCCAAATCATTAATTAAAAAAAAGGAATGAAATGACACAAGTACCCTCTAATCCAAGAGTTAAATAATGTGTCATCAAGGGCACAAATGTATTTTACCATGCAACATAATTGGATGTTACAAAATGGCCCTCCATCTGTTTGTTTTTTTTTTTGCTTTCGATAATAAGTAGGTATTTTTACTGTGCACTAAGGACGTTAAAATACAAAACACCCTCCTGATAAGAAAAAAAAAAAACCAAAAGTTCTTAAAAAGCAGTGTTGTAGTTTAAAAGCATAAAAAAACAAATTACCCGTCTTGCCCCCACTCAATCTCAGAACACTAAAATTATCAAGCATAAGCCCAAAAGGTTCATAACTAAAATGCCCCACCAAGACAGATTTAGATTGTGTTTAGAAATACTGTGAAACAATGCTTATAAGAAATTTAATTGTTTTTTTATATATTTTTAAATTGTTTTGATGTATTAATATTAAAAATAAATTAAAAAAATATTTTAACATTTTTTTAAAAATACTTTTAAAAAACAACCTTTACTATTTTCAAATATTTTTAACAGAATAATTGAGAGAAAGAAAAAAAAAATAACAAGCAAGACCGCAACCACACCTCCCACCCTGCAGCAAGAGTTGCCTTCTCCAAATCCTGAAGTGGCTGGTCAAAATCCTGACAAAAAAAGATCTTCAGTTCTAATGGCACTACCATCATCAAAACTAGAGGTTGCTTGAACGGATAAGTTCAAAAAGAAAACATCCATGCATGCTGGTTTGAACGCTGCCTCATTCGTGGGCACGGAAAGGAAAATATTTTTTGCAATAATAACTTACGTCCATTAACTTTTTATCCAGGTAATAAACAAATGGTGGGAGTCGAAATATTTAACAACACCGTCAAGGACAACCAGAGTTCACAACAATCCTAGACCCAGACAAAAGGTGCCTGAGCTTGCTGTTTACAAAATCTCACCTACAAAATCGCTGAAAGAGAAGAAATATTAAAGACACTTCAGCTTTGAAACCGTGAGATCTCCAGCAATTAATTTTCGACGATAGCATTCTCCTTCAAATAGCTTGCTCCACTTCTGCTGATTCTTGAATGTGAAAACAGATTAATAGAACTGAATGGTGGGCGTGCTATTGCATATGACCAGGTCTGTAAGGAGGCATCGCAGGAGCATGTGGCAGGCCACCGTGGTTGGGCATCTGCATCATTCCGTGACCCATTTGAGGTGGCATGGTTCCAGGTGGCAAGTAAGGATTATTATTCATTTGGGCAGGCATAGAATGGGGTACCGGTGGACCACCTGTGGCCCATCCAGCAGAAGGCTGAGGCATCATCTGATGATGCTGAGCTCCAGGGTATGTATGTGCAGGAGGACCATGTGTTGCAACTGGCTGCTGCCCCAGAATTGAAGGCTGCGGGTTCATCATTACAGTGTTGGGAATTGTGTAGTCTCTGCTCCTATCATTATTGACCTGTAATCCACATATCAAATTTTGAATACATTACAAAAAGTCTTCAAATATGTCTAGAATCAGTCTTTCTCAGTTCTTTCAAAAGTAATGAAACAATTAGACTGCAGAGCGTTCTTGAGTTTATAAGAATGTACAGTACCATGGTGAGCAGAGAAAAAAAAACTTGATTCTCAATGCATGTCTGGTTACCTTTATACTGAGATCACTATGGCGCGAGTATGAGAGGTGAAGTTTGCAAAACCCTCCATCATAGATGCAGTGTCCTTCCAATGCTTCTTTGGCAACAACAGCTGTCTGAACATCTGCAACCCATGGCACCATGGAAACAGCTATTTAGTATCTTCAGAATTCAGAATTACAAGCGCAGAATAACAATAAATCTGCAAGTCATTCTCGTTAAGATCATATTAGATGATGAGCTTATTACTTATTCTGGGTTCCAACTCTGGCAAAAAAAAAAAGAAAAGGAAAAGGAAGAAAAATACTAAAATAGTTTTCCCCCTCTTAGCAAAAAGGAAAAATGATAGTTCAATGCCAACTCTTCCCTATCTCAACTTTTTCTAATCTCTATCCATATTTTGTTTAAACATCAAAGAGGAAAAAAATTATGGCAACCACCTCATCCTTGTCCGTGGTAACACATCAAGTCTCATATCTACTACTCACCCTGTCCTCTGTCCTCAAAAAGATTGTAGAGATTGGGTTTCCAAAAATATGGTTTGCGACAAACTTGTAGTATATTCTTTGGATTTTTGAGATGGTAACAGAAAAGTGATCAAACCACCTTGAATCAGTTTGGTGACCTCTAACCTACTCTTTAACTGCTCAATAATTATTCAGTTAACACAAGTACAAGGATATTTAAATCATACCAGGGTATTGAATTAAAGCCTGAAGTCCACCATTCTTATCAAACATGGCAATCTTCTGAACAGGACCAAAAGAAGAAAAGACCTAGCATAGCATTGAAGGGAAAAAGTATCAGCAATGAGGATGGCTTGGTGAACTACAAATTTCTGGAACAGTTATGAAGAGTGCAAATACCATGTGTAAAACATCCAAAGTGACAGCATACTGCATGTTCTCAATAGAAGCAAGAAGAACATTGCTCTCAGGTTCTAGTTTTTTCCCATCAAGGCCCACGCTAAACTGCAACAATAAAGAAAGAAAAAAATTACACTCACTCAACTTGACAGTTTTAGCCTGAATAACAATGAATGCTTGCACTGATAGCAAGGAGCTGAAAATACACATTTATATCTGAAAACCATGCACGGTTAAATTGTCACTATATGCTTCCGTGCATAAAGAAATAGTTGCACTCAAGCATCTTACAATGAAAACAGGGCCTTATGTCTATAATAAATGAAAGACTTTATTGTACATTTTGTCCTTGTACTCTTGACATTTTCTTTAAGTTCGTCCTTGTACTCAGCAGATAATAGAAATGCAATCCCTCCATCCACTTCTATTATTAACGGTGTTACTTATTTGTTAGTTCAAAACAGGTCACAAGAAATACATTGACCAAAAAAAATAAATATTTAGTAAGAAGAAAATAAGGAAACAAGAAAATTTCCGTTTAGAAAGGGGGAAAACAAATAAAAGAGATCAAAACATATACAATTAACAGGTGGATAAAAAATAATTTAAAATACATAATTAATAAATAGAACTACATGCAGCTCCTCAACCACCAGTGCAGCACATATGCCCAACCCAAGTAACCAACATCACAGCCCAAAATAAACCAGCCAACTGTACATCACTCCAACACCATCCCTACATTTAGTTCTGGTGGAATTTAGGCCATCAAAGCACCATAAAAACCCAGTTCAACTACCATACTACACAATGAAAACATTCACCCAAAGTTCCTAAAAAGATGTAGATACAGGATTTCTTCTCCTCTAATTCAAAG
>Ga0325404_1002764_pt1 | contig 18759 bp, 14 predicted proteins | sample PopdelMetagenome_18_FD_205664 | JGI IMG/M metagenome (GOLD analysis project Ga0325404, IMG submission 205664) | Populus deltoides microbial communities from Bellville, Georgia, United States - Xylem-Control-R1 | ecosystem: Host-associated > Plants > Phyllosphere > Stem > Wood/Secondary xylem... | reverse complement strand
TAAAAAGTCCACGGCTGTCGCCATCAGAGATGAAACCATGCAAATGGATAGAGCCCACCATGTTTTATTACAATAAATAAATAAATAAATAAATGGGTATTGTTACTTTTTATACTCAATTCAATTATGTATTATAATCAATGGGTCTATCGTTTTACTTTTTATTAGTACGATGATGTGTAATAGTTATGTGAGTTTATTTATAAATACAGATAATCTTTTTATATAAAATTTATTTACAAGTTAGTTTAATGTACATATTATTTGATAAGTATTTGTATATTAATTTTAAGATTTTGTTTGTTTGATGAAAAGTAGTTTTCTGAAAATCACTTTCCAAACTTTCTCGTGTTTGTTTGTCATTATGAAAGCTGGTCAATAGAAAACACTTTCCAGTCAAATAAAAATTTAGCTTGGTTTTCAGAAAAATATTTTTCTTCTATTTTGAGCGGAAAACACTTTTTGGAAGTTGTGAAAATTTTAGAAATGTCATATTATTTACTGATTATATCGAATTTGGTCCTCAAACTTTTGATTGCTATATATATATATATATTTTTTTTTCAATTTCATCCTTTAGAATTTGATTTTTATATTAACTTTGGTTCTCATTTTTATAATTGTTATTTGCTTTTCCCTTATCATTTTTTAATTGAAAATTGTAATCAATCAAATTTGGTCCTTATTTTTTTAACTGTTACTTATTTTATTTGAAATAATTTATGAAATGGTAATTATTATTATTTTAATTTCTTCATCTTTTAATTTTTTTTTTAGATTTGATCTCTATTATTTTGATTATTATTTATTTTATTTGAAATAATTTATGAAATTATATTTTTTTTAATTTCATTCTCATTCAACTTTTTAATTCGTAAGATTTGTTCCTCATTATTTTAATAAACTTGAAAAAATAAAACATAAATAAGTTATTTTCCAACTCATTTTTCATGACATAACCAAATACTGGAAAATATTTTCCAACTTATTTTTCATTACACTACCAAACATCAGAGAATAATTTATTTTTCCAGAATTTACTTTCCAAAAAAACTACTTTCCAGCAAACAAACGGGGCCTAAGTATCCCTTATACTTTAACTTATAAGAACAATTATTTCATTTCATAAAAAAAAAAAATATAATATGTATTAGTTTCAACGGTTCTAATTAATATTCAGTCTTAATAGCGCATTGATTGAGAACATTTAGAAACAATGTTTTAATGCAATAAAAATCTCATAATTATAACAACTTTATAATTTCTATTGCAAAGTTTTTTTGTCCTAAAACTTTATTTTTACGCTAAATTTATTAATTAAATATTATTTTTATTAATGAAATATTTGATAAATATTAAAAATAAATAAATTTTTATTAATAAATTAAAGCAATAAAACGTGCAACGGATATTTACAAGACATGTTCACTAATACAAACCGTGTCAAGGTTGCATGTTGTCACTGTCTTCTCTCTTGCCTGCTAAAATGGATGAACCAACCATGATGACAATGCCATCTCACACATATATCGTTTTCTATTGCCCAAACTAGGTTCCGTTTATTATCATTCTTACCCATCAACAAGACTTTTTGGTATATTTTTCCACCCCATCAAGCTTTGCTTGCTGCGTTGCAGAATTCTACAACTTTTGATTCTGTGCTTCTAAGGATTCAAAGCTTATCTTATAATTTGAATGTCAACAGCAATCCCACTAGAGGCCATTCATACTTGACTTGTTTTCCAGTAAGCTCCCTTTTTGGTCTTCCTTTCTTCTTCCTTCTCTTTTGCCAGTGAGAATTTTGAATGTTTTTAGACTTTTACTCCTGGCTGGGAACTTGGTTCGTTATTAGCTACTAAGTTATGGGGTTTGACTATTTTCCTTGTTTGGTAAGCTGGATATTTGGGGACGTCAAATCTGCAAACTTGGCTTGAATCTTTTTGGACTTTCCTTTTCTCTTTCCCTGGGATGCTTATCTGGGTGAAAAGATTGTATCTTGTTGTCTATTTATCTTTGTAATTTGAAGGGATAACTGGAAATGAATTTGCAATTTTTAGTTATTTTAGCTTGTTTGGTGCTTACGTAGGGCACGAAGATGTTGCAGCTGAGAACTTGTGAATGTGTTTTTGTGCTGTCATATTGTTACTTGGTGCTACTCACGGTTGCTCAAGTTTCAAGTCCCTCAGAAGGTGAATTTAATTCCCCCCCTCAACTTGACTTTTACTTGAATAGATATATAATGATTACGTAGACAAAATGGGTCCAATCATATGTATTCTTTGAGGTTTTTAGAAGGGTAGAAATGCGTTGTGCTTTGAACTGTTAATTAAAATTATGTTTAACTAGTTGGAGAATAAGCAAACAATTAGAAAATAAAAATAAGGCAAATAAATTTCTTGCAAACAATTACACTTCCTCTTTGAATGTGTCATTGTGATTCACAATTTTTTGGTAACGATAGGGAGAGCTGGTTGACTACTGCTCTAGTCTCATGTTCTCAATATTGTGCATTTTTGCAGCTAATGCATTGCTAGCAGTCAAGAACAGTTTGATTGATCCTATGAAGCATCTCAGTAATTGGAACAAGGGAGATCCATGTGCCTTCAATTGGACTGGTGTTTTTTGTTCTGACTCAACTGGGACTGATGGTTACTTACATGTTCAAGAGCTGTATGTTCTATGCATTTTCTTTTTGCTGTTAATTATTTCTATTCCTTCTGGTTTTGATGAATAAAGTCATGAATTTCTTTGTTTTGCAGAATATAATGAGTAATACAATCAAAACTTTGGATATGAATACTTACTGTTTGTTAGATTTGGTGCAGTCAGCTTATGAATATGAATCTTTCTGGATCTTTAGCACCTGAGCTTGGCCAGCTTTCTCATCTGAAAATATTGTGAGTTGCAATATATATTAACCATATTTCTCGGGAATTTACTTCGAGAATCTGAACATGCCTTGCTAATCCTCATCTGGTGATTCTAAGACCCCTTTTCTTCTGTTGTGATATTAAAAGGGATTTTATGTGGAATGAATTGACTGGCAGCATACCAAGAGAGATAGGAAGTCTTTCATCTTTGAAACTCCTGTAAGTTGGTTTCATGTTATTTCACTTTGTATGTGGTTTGTTTTCCTTCTGCTTCTTGTCATGGTTATCCTTAGGAACTAATTAATTATAAATTCAAGAAGTGTCTTAAATTTCTATCTGAGCTGTCTTTTGTCCTGAAGCTTCAAAGAATTTTCGTACCTAAATATAGAGGATGTTTCAAGCAAGTTTGTTATTTCTTTTATCCTTTCTGAAAAAAGGATAAAATACTATCCAACTGGTGGTGTTATTTTCTGAAACCGGTGATGCAAAAATTTAATGAAGTCAATACTATTAAAGCTAGGGTGTCAGCAAATCTCACAGTTACTGTTTATAGAAACGGATATCTTAAAAACGAATCTGCACCAGTAGCATGCTTGGAATTAATTTAACCTCTTGTGATGTATTATCAATGCAGGCTCTTGAATGGAAACAAATTATCAGGCTCTTTACCTGATGAGTTAGGCTATTTATCAAAACTAGATAGACTTCAAGTAGATCAGAACAACATTTCAGGACCACTACCAAAATCATTTGCTAACATGAGCAGTGTTAGACACCTGTAAGTGTAACTTCAAGCTAAATCCTTATTTGAGTTGTGAAGAGGTTAGCTTCTATTTGCATATGTAATTGTCTTACATGTGATACTTGCAGCCACTTGAATAACAACTCAATCAGTGGTCAAATTCCACTTGAGCTTTACAAACTATCAACTCTCTTTCACTTGTGAGTTAATATTGCATTGGTTTCCCTTTTTGTTCCACTGTCTACATATTTTTGTGATCCATATGCAATGTTTCCCTTGATTGAGAACATGTGAAACAATCTCTGCAGGCTTTTGGATAATAATAACTTATCTGGATATCTTCCACCAGAACTATCAAAGTTGCCAGAGATGCAGATAATGTAGGTGCTCCTTTCACATTGTCTAGAATGTTACCTGGGATGATATCACATTTAATCATTTCTCTTATAATGTGATATTTATATTTCATGTATATGCATCTGATTAGATTTTCTTAATAGTGGTGGCCTTGATCCTAGTAAAAATTCATTAAAGCTGCAGCATGTTTGTGTTTTTGTGTGTTTGTTTGAGTCCCTGTGTGTGTTGCTTTGAGTAAATTTTGTTCACCGTTCCTTTATTTTCCTCCCTACAGTCAACTCGACAACAACAACTTTAACGGGTCGGGAATTCCAGCTACTTATGGCAACCTTTCCAGATTAGCAAAACTGTAAGTCTTAAAAAACCATGCCAGCCTCCATAGCTGTTTCACATTCAGAGGAGGAATCTTCACACTCTTAGTGCTTGCTATATGAATTCTCTGACATGAATACTGATTGTGCAGGTTTTCTAATTTAAAAAATAACTAATTTTTCATATTCATGAACTCATGTTTTACTCTTGTGATTGGGATGCTTAAGGGCTTTGCTTTTGTGTTTATATAAACATGAATCAAATGACAAACTTGTGTTGCATAAATATACACAAAAAAAGTGCTGATGTTACTGTTTTTTTAATTTGTAATCCTCTTTGACAAGGTAGAAGTCTCAGAAATTGTAGCTTGCATGGTGCTATACCTGATCTTAGCAGCATACCAAACCTATACTATTTGTAAGTAGTTTCTACATTTGGTAGTATTCTCATTCTATCAATTCCATTTTATTTGACTTCCATATCTATTTTTCCATTACATGCACTTATGGTACTTGCATTATCTAATTTGGCTTGCAGGGATCTGAGTGAGAACAACCTTAGTGGATCTGTACCTTCCAAACTTTCTGATTCTATGAGAACTATGTAAGTAAAACCATGTTGAAAAGGGGAAAGAAAATTAGCAAATTGTAGGTTGTATAGATTTGCATTTGTAATATTCTATGTTTGTAAAACCATGTTATAAGTGGAAGATTGGAAGTTATTATACTTCGCTACCAATGGATGACTCAACTAGTTTGTGATGAAGGTATTTTTGTGTTTGAAAATTCTTGTCAACTGCAGTGATTTGTCAGAGAACCATCTTAGTGGATCTATACCTGGAAGTTTTTCAAATCTTCCTTTTCTTCAGAGACTGTGAGATTCTATCTACTTATTCTACTTATTTTTATTCTTGAAAAGATTAATGGTTCAAGTTAGACGCTCTCATTTGCGAAGCCTATGCACACAAAATATAATATTCTAAATGATTGTATACTGCAGGTCACTTGAAAATAATCTGTTGAATGGTTCTGTGCCAACTGACATCTGGCAGAACATGACCTTCACTAAAAGCGCAGGACTTACAATGTAAGAATTGAAAGAAGAAATGCAATTAAAATCATTAATTTTCAGCATGAACTTCAGTATACAAGACTCACTGCAAACTTTATATTATTGGAATAATACTAACTTATTGTCCTGTTCACTTCTCAAATGCAGTGATCTTAGGAACAATTCACTCTCGACCATTTCAGGGGCATTGAATCCACCAGATAATGTCACCTTAAGGTGGTATTTTTGTGAAGTAGTGTGTGCCCTTCTTTTTAATGGTCTGTTTCATACACTTGCTTATCTGATACAGTTAAGTGTGCCAATTAAAAATATGTCGTAACCTTATAGACCATCGGAAGAAATAATAAGAGAATCACTTGAGTTTGTCAAATATATGGATGTATTAAAATTTGTCTATTAGATGGACATGCATCTTCCAATGTCCACCCTACTATTTGATGTTTCCAGATTTTGTTTAAGATCTGCAAAACCAACAATGAAACATTCCTCTCCATGCACTCAGGTTTTGTATAGAAGGCTTCATATACAAAATCCAGGGTCCAGAATTGGAGCCTGCAGGTTGGTTTTCCAATGGTACTAGCTGTCAGGATTTGGAGATGGTGAAAGTTACTAAGAGATGTTGATTTATATTCTTTGATTTGATTATTCTTATCTTCAGAAGTAACTCAAAAATACCAACATGATGATGGCGTTGAGAAATACTATTTTGAAAAGAAAAAATTATTTCCATCAGTCATATTCTGATCATTTTAGCAGTTTTTGTTTAGGCTTGGAGGCAATCCTATTTGTAAAAGTGCAAACATAGCCAACATAACCCAGTTCTGTGGCTCTGAAGCTGGAGGAGATAGGAATGCTGAGAGGTCAAGGAAATCTACGATGACATGTCCTGTTCAAGCATGCCCAATAGATAATTTCTTTGAATATGTCCCAGCTTCACCTCTACCATGCTTTTGTGCCTCCCCTCTAAAAGTTGGATATAGACTTAAAAGCCCCAGTTTCTCTTATTTTGATCCATATGTTCTTCCATTTGAGTTATATGTGACTAGTTCTCTTAACCTGAACCCTTATCAACTCGCAATCGATTCCTATTTCTGGGAAGAAGGCCCTCGTCTAAGGATGCATTTAAATCTTTTTCCTCCAGCTAATAATATGCACTCCAACACATTTAATGTATCCGAGGTTCGGCGAATAAGAGGTATATTCACATCATGGCAGTTTCCTGGTGACGGTTTCTTTGGACCGTATGAACTTCTCAACTTCACTCTAGTGGGACCTTATGCAGGGAGTATGTATTCGAAGTTTCTACTTCTTTTTAGACTTTGTTATCTTTTTTTATTCTTCTTCAAATGATGATGAATTGGATTATGCGCTCTGATTGTCTACCAAACTTGGGTATTTGTATTGTTTTTGCACCAAGAATTAGTACGTGTTTGAGAAACAAGTGAGGCATCTTGATTTATTTCTTTCCTCAAATACAAGTACTGGAAATAATTGGCTTCTTTTCATAGTAGTTTCTTTGCAAAATATGCACGTCTTTTTTATAAGTAAATTAGAGCATGTCGTAAGCCTTAAACTTTTTAGTTATATTTGAAGTAACATGTCATGACATGTCAGAAACTTTACCATTTTTTACAAGGTAAAATTGTTTCTTTGTTGATAATTCCATTTGTTCAAATTATCTAGTTGATTTTAATGCAGTTGCATGAAAATTGTTCGTGCCACTCCAAAATAGGGAAGTATGCCGATTTAAAGCTAACTTATCTAAGTTTGACACATTTGTATTCAAAATTGTAAAATTTATGAAGTAAAAAGTCCCACTGCTGCTTTATCACCAACTATGGTTCCCATCCATTGGTAGTGCATATTCTTCTCTCATATGCAATGCCTAGCAAATCTGTGAACTCTTTGATGTGGACAGCCAGTAAGGCTACATGCCTTGGGCAATATGGTCTAGATTTCCTATTGGCACTGAAATTTATGCCTTTGTTTGATTATTACATTAGTTTGCCTCTGATTAATATGTTTGTTTCCTAATGAGTGGCCATATAATTATGTACTTTTCTTTTGCCAACAGTGCACTTCGACCGAAAAGGAAAGAGTATCAGCAAAGGAGTTTTGGTAGCCATTATATTAGGTGCTATTGCCTGTGCCATTGCAATATCTTCAGTTCTCACATTTCTTATTGCAGGAAGATATGCTAGAAACCTTAGAAAGCTGTCAAGAAGACATTTATGTAAGTTTCTTAATGTGATTGATTCATTTAATAGTTTGTATGTCTGGCTATCCCTGGAAAAGGTGTCATGAGAATTTTTTTTTTTGGTTTGCAGCATCCAAGGCATCCATGAAAATTGATGGTGTGAAAGGCTTCACTTTTAAGGAAATGGCCCTGGCTACTGACAACTTCAACAGCTCAACTCAAGTTGGTCGAGGAGGTTATGGAAAGGTTTATAGAGGCATTCTTTCTGATAACTCAATTGTGGCCATAAAGCGTTCTGAAGAAGGATCATTACAAGGCCAAAAAGAATTTTTGACTGAGATTAAATTGTTGTCGAGGTTGCATCACAGAAATCTAGTTTCACTGGTTGGATATTGTGATGAAGAGGAGCAGGTAATTATTATGGTGCTGACATTAAATCTCATTTTAGATCATTCTGGTTTGCAACTTTGCAAGTGTTTTTGTGACCTTTTTTCTTCAAAGATCAAACAGAAAGTCTTATTTGTTGTTCTGTTCTAAGAACTAGACTTTTATGGTTGTTCAGCCATGCAAATATATATCCAAGCAGAAAAGTTTTATTTCATTCTTATTTTTACTTTTTTTCTTAGAAGAAAGCATCCAAGGTTCTTGGAAAGGACCTTATGGCTTATTCCATTTCATTCTTCCTGAGTAATACTTACAAGATGTCTTTCCTTTGGCATAGTAAATCAGACTTTAAAAATCAGGATAGAGATGCGATACTTTAGATGGCTTATGGTCATAGTCTAGCAATTAGATGTGCTTGCTTTTCTGACTCATGCCTTGCTATTGCAAATAAACTGAGAGTTGACTCTACCATCTTCTAGAAATTGATAGTGCTAATCCTTGCTCAAGGAAGTGAAGGGATTTGATTTTCTTTTAGCATCAAAACTGTAAAAATTCACCTGGTTGTTTGTGGTTCATGAACAGATGCTTGTGTACGAGTTCATGCCAAATGGTACCTTGCGGGACTGGCTTTCTGGTATGGAAAATCTTCTAATGTTATAGCTCTTTAATCTATTTCATGTCTCCATAATATTCTATACAGAATGTTTACAATAGTTTTACAAACTTTTAGATCATATAATCATGTATCTCAAATTGCTGATTTTGAGTAATAGGTTCATAGCTGAGCAACTCGTGTTGTTAACCTGTTACGAAGGACTAATAATGGATCATCATATTTCACAAATGGACTGTCAACTCAGGCAATCGTACATGTAGCACATAAAATAGTTTCCAGTATCATTCGTTTTTTACTCAATGTTTTAGGATCTTCTCAATACACTATCTGTTAGTCATCGGTTTAAGAATTGACATCTTGAATGCTCAACAAAGTTGATGTTCACTGTGTTATGCAGATAAGGGTAAGGGAACTTTGAAATTTGGTACAAGGTTAAGCATTGCGTTGGGTTCAGCTAAGGGAATTCTTTACCTCCATACCGAAGCACAGCCTCCAGTATTCCACCGGGATATCAAGGCCACTAACATACTCCTGGACTCTATACTTAATGCTAAAGTTGCGGACTTTGGACTCTCACTTCTTGCTCCTGTGCTGGATGATGAAGGGAATCTTCCTAATCATGTATCAACAGTAGTAAGGGGAACTCCAGTAAGTTTGACTCCATATTATGCTCACTTTCTCAGAAAAACTTAGGGAATAAGGGAAAGAGTATGCATGATGACATAGTGAATGTGCAAGCTATTATTGATGTTTCACTTGCAAAATTTCCATCTTGTTCTGATCCTGGTGTTTCACTTGCAAAATTTCCATCTTGTTCTCTTATCTATATGCCAAGAGGACTACTTATAAATAAAGTGAAGAAATTGCTAAAGTAATAACTAACAGATTCCAAAAACCTTTGTGGTATACCCTGAAGATACCTTTACTGAACGTTCAGGTTAGCATGTTTGTGGGCTGATAACTTCTAGTAACAAATATAATTTGTTATCCCTATATCTAACTATCCGGTTCAAGAAACTTGTCATGTCTCGATGGCCCAGAAATTTAAGCTTTGTAACTTGTTTCATACCTTTGGATAGATAGAAACTGAATCATAAGAATCGCCAGCAAATCCTTGGATGCAACTCGTCTACCATCATTAGATGCTACGAAGCATCATTCATCTACTTCATTTGAATAACTCTCTTGATTGCCATTGTACATGCAGGGATACCTCGATCCAGAATATTTTTTGACCCATAAGTTGACGGACAAGAGTGATGTCTATAGCCTCGGGATTGTGTTTTTGGAGCTCCTGACTGGCATGCAGCCAATATCACATGGCAAAAACATTGTTCGTGAGGTACTTAAATGGACTCATCTTTCAGGGGTCTTGGGCTCTCTTCTCATTAACATAGCAGTCACAACTTTATCCAGCGATCCGTGAAAGTTTCAATTACAGCATATTTTGATTGAATAACTTCTCGCTTATGATTTAACAGCAAAAAGGCGGGAAAATGGGAATTGAGATATATACCGGTGCTAATCCTGATATATGTACTTTGGTTTCAGGTAAACATGGCTTATCAGTCAGGCATTATGTTCTCTATCATAGACAACAGAATGGGTGCTTATCCATCTGAATGTGTGGAGAGATTTGTGGTTTTGGCACTCGACTGTTGCCATGACAAGCAAGACAAGCGCCCGTCAATGCAGGATGTGGTCAGGGAACTGGAAACCATACTCAAAATGATGCCAGAAACTGATGCCATCTATACAGAATCCACTCCCACATATTCTGGCAAGTCAGCATCATCGTCTTCATTTTACTCAAGCCGAGATCCATACGGGAGTTCAAGTCTTCTGGGAAGTGATCTTACCAGCGGTGTTGTTCCCACCATCACGCCTCACTAACATCAAAGAAAGCCACATTGAGCAGTTTAGTTAGGTGTAAAGCGGGGGTGTGATGCCCTATCTTATGCAACACCAGACAAAGTGAAGAGGATAGTTGCAGCTATTGCATGAGAGTTGTTGATACATTTCATAGTTGATAGAATTTGCAAAGAATAGCTGATACTCTCTGTTACTAAATAAGGAATCTTCCATCATGTGTTCTTCCCCTGAAATTATTTTTTTTAACCACTTAAATAATTCACATAATATTTACGTATTTGGTAATGCAATTCAATTTTATTTTCTTGAAGAATTCACCAATTTAGTATAATTTTGAAAAAATTGGCTTAGCCAACTGAAATGTGAAAGCAGATGAATCGAAAACATTGAAAAAGAAAGCCTTCTTCCAATCAGGAAAAGTGAAAGTAGATGAATTGATTGGCCTCTTTGTCAACCAAGCGTGCTTTCTTTTCCTTTCTGGGTTCAGACAAGAGTCCTTCACTGTACTAGCTGCCAGTTGGTTATAATTATGCAGAGGATGGTAAACATGCACCCTGTGTAAAAACAGCCCTTCTCTTCCTCTTCTTCTTCTTCTTCTTCTTTAATTTCATGGTATATTATTATATTAATTTATACTTAATTACTCAATTAAGATTAAGTTTTCTTTCCACTGAACACGTCTACATCCATTTAATATATTTTAAAAAAATTCTTTAGAATCCATGCCAAGATTCATACTCAAAAAATTAGGAAAAAAGAAATCTACATCTTACACTCTTAATACAAACAAACGTATTTATCTTACCCTCTTAATTCAAATTATTTTTTATATATTTTTTAATTATATCATTAAAAAAAATTAAATCTACCAAGTAAAGTCCATAATTCAAGTTGTGAATTTAACAAATTGACTAAATATTATTCAAAGAGTCGGGTTAGGATTTTTTGGTGTTTTTTTATATATCTTTTAGTTTGTTTTTTTTATCAATTCCATCATTTAATATATGATTTTTATTTAATTTATCCTTTAATTTTAGGTTGATGGAAAATTAATCCTAATATTTTCTATTATATAATAAAACAAAAAATTAATTTAATTAAGTGGAGTTCACAACATGAGTCGTAAATTTGACAAGCTGGCTAAATATTAATTAAAAAATTAGATAAATATTTTTTTAATTTTAAATTATTATACCAAATTTAATAACAATACTATAAAAATTTCAACAATCTAAATATGTTTTTTAAATATTCAAATAAATTATGTCCAACCCACGTCAAAAACGCTAGCGAAAAAACTATGAATATATATATATATATATATATTGGCTTTGCAAGTGGCTTTATTTCTCGGATGTCTGCCGTTTTACATGTATGGATGTTGTTTAGCTTTAGCCTGTCTCTTGTTCCAAGTTGTCTCTTGGTTTCTTAGATAATTATCTAAAATAATTTTTAGATAGTTATTTTATTTAATAGATAATTAATAAAATATAAATATTACTAAATCCAACTCAAAACTTGTCTAAGTATAATTTAAAATATATATTTATATTGTATTGATATATTGGTAGAACATTTAGATTTTTTTAATATAATATAATATATACATATCTCAGTATCTACATAAAACATAGTATATATATAATATTTATCATTTATCATTAATATATATATATATATATATTAACTATTTTATTTTTTATTGAATTATAAATAATAGTTAGATAATAAATACTCAAAACTCAATGAATAATTTATAAATATTTATATTTTTTTACCTCACAAGTAATAAATAAAATATAAATATAAAAAAATTTGAATTGTGGGTATGCGTTACTGTTATTGCACCCTAATTTTGATTGTTTTTCAAAGTGTTTTTTGCTATAAAATACATTAAAATAATATTATTTTTTTATTTTTTAAAAATTATTTTTGATATTAACATATCAAAATGATTTGAAAATATAGAAAAATTATTAATTTTTAAAAAATTAAAATATTTTTAAAAAATACTTTTAAAACATTTAAAAAAATTAAGTTCTTAATGTTAAGAATGTAAGTTTAGTTTAGGTATGTTACAAACAAACAACCAAACAAATATGAAAGGGCTATGGCAATTCCCAAATGGTTTTTTTTTTTAAATCAAGCAGGACCGGTGATGTCATAAAAAAAAAGTATTATTTATTTATTAGAGCATGTTTGGCTTTATATTTTAACCGGAGGTTTTTAATAATTTTAATTTTTTTTACTTTAAATAATTTTCATTTTATGTTTTTCAAATATGTTAATATATTAATATTAAAAATAAATTTTAAAAAATAAAAAATAAAATATTATTTTTATATAAAAAACATTTTAAAAAATAATGATCATATTTTCCCGGACACCCCGTAGCCTCACCACTCACTGACTTATTTTCTGTTGGTGGCTTTGCTGGTTTCGATATAGAAAACAACGTGCTCTCTCTCATTTACTCATAAATTATTTCTGCAATTCCATTCTTTCATTTTTTAGGAATTATACTTGTCCCCTTCTATAGTTCTATTTTCTGTCTCCGTATTTGTATCAAGAATTCAATAACACTTGCTTGACCCATTTCTTCGAATTGAGCCCGCTTTTCATCAATCGGGGTAAGTTTCTTTTCCTCTATCTGATCGTGAATTGAGGGTTCTTTATTTTATTCAAGAATTTTAGGGTTTTTGTTTTTTTTTTAAAAAAAGTTGGAAACTTCCACCTCACAATCAAAGTCCCAATTGGGAATTTTGTACAAAATTCGAAAATTTTCATCTTTTTGACCTGTGACACCACAGAAACCAAATGGGTTCTTAAGGATTTCGAAAAGTTTTTTACTTTACATTGATACTGTCGTGCTCTTGGATTGTTGACTTGAGAGGATCAAATTGTTGACTAGAGAGGATCAAGAGGGCACATTTAGATGTCTATAATTTCAGCTGTTTTACCATTTTGAATTCTTTAGATCCTTGAATGCGATCATGAACTCATCATAATGCTGTACTTTTTATGCTTTTTCAAGGATTTTCTGCTGAAAGGGTTTAGAAGGCCACCTCAATTGTTTTATTTCTTTTTCCCTCTTTATCTGAATTTATGGTGTAATTTAATGAGTAAGTATTTGTGATTCATATCATATCATTTGCTTATGAATTTCTTTTGAACTTTGGGCAGCATCAAGCAAGTTCCTGGCACAACTCGGACAGCATTGTTGTGTCTACCTCATTGCTCAAGTCAATCTGAAAGCTTAATTGATTATATTCAGAATTCTCTGGAATGAGATTTTAATAGTATAATTGCCAAATTTGTATAGGAGTTAGGTGTGCAGGTTAAGGAAGTGAAATGTTTTTGGGTTGCGAACAAAGAACCACGAGGTTCATATTAAAGCAAGTTTTCCTATTTTTTCTGCTCTCTCTAGTGTTCTTTGCATGCATTTCAGCAGAATCTGATAGTGATAATTCTGAAAGGTTAAGATCGGCTCCTCATAAAAATGTGAGGAACAATGTTATAGATGGCAGTGGTACAGAGAATGCAGTTGATTTTGAGGGTACAAGTGGTGGGATGAAGGAGGGGAAGGGTGGTTATAACAGAGTTTCGATATCTACAGTTGCATTATTTACATTGGCCATGGCTGCTGCCACTGGTTTAGGTGCTGTCCCATTCTTTTTTGTGGAGCTAGACCCTCAGTGGGAAGGGTTGTGCGGTGGGATGGCTGCTGGTGTGATGTTGGCTGCTAGCTTTGACCTCATACAGGAAGGGCAAAGCCATGGTGCTGGCAGTTGGGTTGTGATTGGGATTTTATCTGGTGGAATTTTCATTTTGCTGTGTAAGAAGGTAATGGGTCAGCATATCACATTTAATATGAATTTTTCTTCTTTTTCCAGCTAAAACTGATTTGTGCTTCTGGGTTCTTACTCTTACTTGATTATGGGTTGGGATGCATCTGTTCCTCTTTCAATGTTTCATAAATGGCGTGTATGTTTGGTTGTTTTTCCTATTTGGGTAGTGATGAGAACATGCATTCAGTAGTTGGACGATAAGGTTCCTATTACTTTCTCTTTTATGGCACTTTATTTGGGAACTTTGACAAGGTGTCAAGCTAGGAAACCCCTGAAGAGAGTTTATACATCCATTTGTTGAAAGTTAGCAAACAATTTTATTCTTATATGTTTATTGATTTTATGTTGTGGCTTCAATTTATGTTTGTTTGGATTTTCATATGTGCATGTATAATTTACATGTGTGTATTCATGCATGTTCCTTATTGTTGGTATATCTCATTATGCTATATGATTTCTTGTTTCAGTTTCTTGAACAATATGGGGAAGTAAGCATGTTGGACATTAGAGGTGCTGATGCAACTAAAGTTGTTCTTGTTATTGGAATTATGACTCTTCATTCATTTGGGGAGGGTTCTGGTGTTGGTGTCTCTTTTGCTGGCTCTAAAGGCTTTTCTCAAGGACTTTTGGTAACTTTGGCCATAGCCGTGCACAACATACCGGAGGGGTTAGCAGTGAGTATGATGCTTGCATCAAAGGGTGTTTCTCCACAAAATGCAATGCTATGGAGCGTAATTACATCCTTGCCTCAGGTAATGCATTATACTTCACAAAGTACATTTGTATAACTCACCTCAAGAGATCACTCTGTGAGACCTATGAATCAGTACAATTAAATGAACAAGAAGAAAGCAAATCATAGAAGCAACATTTTTAAAAGTGCTGTGCATTTATTATCAGGATAAGATTTGGAGAACTTCCTCATCTCTTCTAGTTTTGTATGCTTCCTAATGATGTTTCTGCTAGATTGGTAAGAGCTTGGAGGACCCACCATAGTTAAAATCAGTTTCATGTTTGAAATTTGTTGTTGGCAATAATTTTACCTCTGTTGGACAGATCTTGATCGTATTAACTGCTTGTGGTTTGGAAGTGTTCTGTTCAAATCCAACCTCTTTGATTAGTTTGCTCTACTGTGGTCCTTTCTTCATGTTTGGAAAATGGGGATCAGATTATGGGTTGGGCAATAACACCAACCCAGTCTAAGGGCCATTTCAAGAAAGAGATCTGGCTAATCTTAGAAGGTTCCTGGTTGAGGGTGAGGAATTCATGCTGACAAGTATGTGGAACTTTCATGTATGAGTGGAGCAAGACTCTACATTTTTGTAAGGCCATTTACTTTGCTTTGCAGGGTGAAGCAAATTTGATCTTTCACATTTAAGGAAAAAAATTGAGAGCCCTTTTCAGGGTTTATTTAGCTCTTGATTGTGTAAGACTTGAGATCTTGCTACCTATCCAAGCTTATATTCAGATCATGAAAATACTAGCAGCAAGAATTTGGTCTCTCCACAAACATTTTCTCTGAAGTAACAAAATATATCCAAATAATATGGTTACAGGGTCAACAATATTGTGTTAGTATGATTATTGTCGGCATTCTTGATTATTAATCATTTACTTTTACAGCCCATCGTAGCTGTTCCTGCTTTCATGTGTGCTGGTGCATTTAGCAAGTTCCTTCCTTTCTGCACGGGCTTTGCTGCTGGATGTATGATCTGGATGGTGGTTTCCGAGGTGCTTCCTGATGCTTTCAAGGTAATTTGCTGATAGAGATAGGGAACCTTGAATCCTAAATGTCAAAATAGTTTCAAATAAGTTCAAAATGAATTTTGTTTCATCATTTTTATGTGTCTACTTTTGTTTTATCATAGAGAATGCTAAATTCTTCTTGATTTTTGTATTACAGGAAGCCTCTCCTCCTCAAGTGGCATCAGCAGCTACAATTTCTGTAGCATTTATGGAAGCTCTCAGCACTGCTTTTGAGAATTTCAGCCATGACTACAAGTGAGTTGCTACAAACTCAACTTTTCTGAGAATGCATGTTCTGAAGTGGTAAAATTGCGTTATTGGTTAAGTTTCCCATTGTGTCACAAGTCACCTTGACATACACATACTGATATTAGATCACAGCCATGGTATCTAATAACTGGTATCCCCTTTTGAAGCCCATAATATCTTACTGTCTTGATTGTCATATGTGATACCTGCTTTGGTGCATCTTATGTTATATTGCAGCTCATGACATAGTAATGACATTCAGCTTCTCCACCTTAATGTTAATAAGAAAAATCATCTCTCTTGGGATTTGTCATTTAAATGAATTGAAAATGATGCAAACAACTGCTTTTGGCGACATATAGTTACTAAACCCAACCAGGTCATCTTGATTGCGTGGAACATTTAGGTCATCTGAAACCTTTTACACCAAGCATGCTTTAAAATCTTTCATTGCACATGTAATCCTTTCTAGGCTTACAGTTGCTGTTGCAAGGGAAAGTGATTACTGGGAATTGATTTCAAATTGAATGAGAAGAGACTGAGGGAATGCTTTTTGACCTTCGCACATTCAATCTACTCAACGCAGCATTTTATTTACTGGTGTTTAAGTTCAACGCAGCGTTTTTTGTTGTGAAGTTTAAGTTAAACACAGCGTTTTATGTTATGTTTATTTTTTGTTTTCTTAGTTTTTCTAGAGGCGATGTGTGGCTAGGTTAATGGATGTCAGGAATTGTCAGGAATTCCTATTCTGTAGGAACTTCCTTTGTACTGCTGCTATGTATATAATAGAATGGACAAAGAGAAAAGACAGCTAAGAAATTTTAACAAACAATGAATGAATGAAGAAGGAATTCGGGTGAATCATCCTTATGTTCTATCCATTATTAATCCCTTATCTTTTCCATTGTTTTCTTTATACTTGATTAATCTGCATGAATTCTTCCTTCCTGGATAACATGTTGGTTGGTTCACTGAGATTTGGTCTTGCACCGTTGACAACACCTCTATTCATGCGTGCAGTTTTGCATTTAGTTCTTGTAACGCAGCCTTGATCCGCATGATTGGGGTTTTTTTTCATTAACCAAAGTTGGCCCGTACCATAAACAGAATGTATAGTCCCTCCCTCAATCAAAGAAACACTTTCTTGCCTAGAAGTTTGTCAGATTATGAGATGCCAATCCTAAATGCAACCTCGCCACTTTGGTTTTATGTTGATTTTGCATGTTTTGCTCATCTTCCATTTACTTGTATTTATTAATTTCATTCCTGTATATTGCAGTTCAGAGGATGCTTCAGGCTTCTTTGTTTCATTGCTTTTTGGTCTTGGGCCATTGCTTGGTGGCTTCATTCTTGTTGTATTTGCTCTTGCATTCCATCTTCAGCATGCCCTTCTCATGGGTGCAGCATCTGGCATTGCCTTTATCCTTGCCGCCTGGCGACCTCTCCAGCTACTCGTGTCTTCAAAGATGGGGTTCTTCTCCCTCATATTTTTGCTTGCCCTGGGAGCAGCATTTGTCCATGTTTCAAGCTGTAGCATTTTGAAACTTGCAGGTCGCAAAAAGGCATCGGTGAATAATTTACCTACAGCAAATGGCTTTTCGGTGAGTGTTCACACACTCCAGTCATTCTTGTCATGTGGAGCAGTTGCCTTTCATGCATTGGCTGAGGGGCTGGCTTTAGGAGTGGCTGCACCAAAAGCTTATGGACTTGGTCGGCACATGGTCCTTCCTGTATCTCTACATGGACTCCCTCGGGGTGCAGCTGTTGCTAGTTGCATCTTTGGGGCTACTGATAGCTGGCATAGTGCCCTAGCAGCAGCAACTTTAATTGGATTTGTGGGTCCAATATCTGCTATAGGAGCGATACTTGCAGGAATTGACTACAGTGGTCTGGATCATGTAATGGTCTTTGCATGTGGTGGATTGCTCCCTAGCTTTGGAAGCATAATTAGAAGAGGAGTAAGGTTGGATGCTCGGAAGGGGGGTTTTGGGCTAGCAATTGGGGTGGGGTTTGCTAGTCTCTGTTTGATGTGTACAAAGTTGGTTTGCTTGCACACACCTTACTGCAATTCTGCTCCAGAGGCTGTGAGATGAGATGAGATGATCTCCTGTGATAATCAGTTACAGAGGTGCAATGCATATGCTGCGATTAGCATGTCGGCACCTATGATATACGCAAGCATGCATAGATAACTTGTAGAGTAGAATATGCGGAAAAGAGGAGATACAGAGGAAACATCTGGTGGAGAATGTATTCTCCCTCGCATTGTACAATAATTTATTTTTCATTTTTATTCCTATTTGAATTATCCTCCGAGAGGAGATGAATGTTTGTGGAGTTTGCTGAGTACAGTAGTCTGAGTTTGAGAGACCATTTACTTGCTAAAAAGTTACTGCAAGACAGCTTCTATGGGTAGACGCGTGCAAGTGTGAGGGAGGGACGAGCACTCTAGTCTAAATCTTCCCTTCGCTATTATCAACAATCAAGGGACACTA
>Ga0325404_1002760_pt1 | contig 18777 bp, 7 predicted proteins | sample PopdelMetagenome_18_FD_205664 | JGI IMG/M metagenome (GOLD analysis project Ga0325404, IMG submission 205664) | Populus deltoides microbial communities from Bellville, Georgia, United States - Xylem-Control-R1 | ecosystem: Host-associated > Plants > Phyllosphere > Stem > Wood/Secondary xylem... | reverse complement strand
TATATATATATATATATATCATCAAACAAAAAAAGATGATGACTGAAAAGAGACTTCCAATATGTTTTGCTCCCCCGAGCTAACCCCACTCCACCAAACCTACCGTCCATGAACTAATTTGTTTTCCTGTTTGGTTGCCAAGAAATTAAGCTTCCTGTTCAAGGGCAAGGAAAATAAATCTGGGCATGCAGAGAGGTGTGTTGTGCATGAATGTGGTGTCAAGACCGACAGCGGCCAATTGGGCATGCGTGGAAGGAACATTGAATACGTGCATGAAATGAATTGCTCATGCTGGCTTTGATTAGTCAACATATACAGGCAATATATGGCATGTTGGTCAAGATTCATGGGAAACTTTAAGAAATAGTTCGTGCTGTAGCTTGGCCATTTTAGAGAAGTTAGGAAATTGGACCAAATCAACAAAACAATTGAATACCTCTAGCCGGCCTAAATCTCGATGTATATTTGGAAAATTCAGTTAGAACAGTTTGGAGACGATCACGGGTGTTAAAATAATATATTTTTTTATTTTAAAAAAATTATTTTTAACATCGAAGCATTAAAATAATATAAAAACATAAAAGAATTAATTTTTTAAAAAAATAAAATATAAATTTTTGAAAAAAATACAATGTGTGTTGTTAGCCACGCCATGGCAAGTGCTTGAACATGGTCATGCTTTAAAAAGAGAGGCCATGTTCATTGCAACATCCGTACGGAATTACGATATGATTTGTCATATTTAGTGACTTCTTTGAATGGGTTATTTTGGAATCATCTTCGGCCTAAACTGATTGGCCCAATTAAGCTCTCAAGGAAAACGACCCGTCACCTAACACAGGACAAAGGGCTCCACCGCTTTGACAAAAGCCCATGTTATTGGGAGGCTTTGCCACCCCAAACTCTTCAACTTATTTGAGGGTGTCTTTGTTAATTATTAGAAAAGAAAAAAAAACTATTTTCATTCTCTGTTTTCAGTCTTTTATAAGAAATCTCAAAACTTGTTTATTATTTAAAACCAAGATAAATATTTTCACGAAAAAAACAAGAAGTTCATAACTAGTTTTTTATAAGAAATCAAAGCCATACTTTATTATATCCATCTTAATATTTTATGTTTGTGGTAATACAATTATATAATGTCATTTAGACGTTATCATAAAAAATTATGTTCTTATCTAAAAATAAAATCTTTTATATTGGATTTATAATAAAAACTAGATTTATGACTAACTAAATATAGAAATATAACAAAAATAATTATAATCTCGTAGTTGTATATAAAATAAAAAAATTAGATTATTCATGTATTTTTTAGATAGAAAACCCTTTAAAATTTGTTTTTCAAACTTAGGTACTGTTTCAAAAACGTGTTTGAAAAAATTTAAATTTTTTTCCTTCAAATTAATATATTTTTTTTAGTATTTTTAGATCATTTTGAAGTGCTGATATCAAAAATAATTTTTTAAAACAAAAAAATATTATTTTAATACTTTTCTAAATAAAAAATACAAAACAATTACAACAAAACTTATTAATAGTCCCTTGAAGCTTCTAGTTATCTAGATACATAGAGAAATATTGCATTAAAAAAAATATCAATATCTCATATATCATGATGAGAACATTCTCCAACATAAATCTTCTTAATGGGATTTTTTGTCTGCTTCTTGGAGTACGTCTCAATCGCCTTTGAAGGACAGTCATCAATGGATTGCCTAACGCAACTTTTCTCAGGGCAGGCCATGAGTTACTTTTGGTAGTTTCATATCCCACTAATTTATGCCAGTTCATGGAAACGACATGCCCACTATCCTCTTCCTTTTCCAAGATTTTTTTTTTTTTTCCTTGGCTACTCTCTACCGCCGGGGAATCTATTGGAGGCATGTGCTCCTTGAAAATCGTGTGCCGTTGTCAATTTGCCTACCTCTTCATCCTCCATTGATTTTAAGTGTTTTTTTTAATTGAAAAATTAAAAATTAAAAAAATATTATTTCAATATATTTTTAATCAAACCGCTTTGATCGCGGTAGAGATAAGACCGTGTTCCGAGGAGGCACGATATCGCAAAGCCGAATACAAGTTGATAGTTGTTGGTCAGATCCCATCAATGTTTTTCTTGCTGGATTGTAAGAACTAACATCAGTTACAAGTAAAGGAGGAGATTTGGACAAAGTGATATCCATATTCAATCATAAGCTTATGCTTTTCGTTTGCAAAGTGTATCACTAAACTTGACCTAATCAAAAGCTTTATAAAGAAAGCATAATAAATTAATTGCTTTTTCAAGGGGATGGATGCATGCATTACATGGTACAATGATTAAAGTGTGCTGGAAAAATTATTGCCATACAACTAGCTACGTACTTCCATCAAATAATTATTCAGAAAATATTCAGTGTAAGCGCTTAGACTTGAATTCTCTGTATGAAGCCTTGAACTTGTCGAAGCTTTTTACAACAAGAAATCTTATTAGAGCGGCTTGCACGTCAATTATTTTTTTTCTTATAAATATTTTTAAAGATTTTAATAATTTCTTTTACATGCTGATTTCAAGATTTGAATTTGGAATATTAACAGAAATATATAAGATCAAGATCAATTTCTTAGAGTTAATTCATGAAATATACATGTTCGGATTCCAGTTTAAAATATCAATGGAGATAGGAGATCATTTTTTTTTTAGGGTTAATTCACGAAATATATTCATTAAAAAACTGAATGATGTTGCCATATATAATTCACGAAATATATATTTTCAATAAATATAAGCATTTAAAGCAATATAAAAAATTGAGAAAAGGCCATCAATCTTTTGAATGAAAGTCAGACTCAACTGCAAATCTTATTAAGCACAAGTTTCCCAAGCACTCATTATATATTTCAAATTGGCTAATGACTTCATCCAAAATAAAAATATTGTACAAGGTATTGAATATATTGATTTTGAAGGTTTTGACCAAGTCAGATTTGAAGGGTCCATTAAAGTATCAAGAAGAGACCTTAATACATCTTATTCATATGCAAGAGGGGTCCAATCCAATCTTATTTGGACTATGAGGTGAGGAGAGAAAAAAAGAAGAATCCAAACTGACTTAGAAAACATAGTGGCGGCAAGGCTTCCTAATTATACAAAAAGATTATTCATTATTCTTCATTTCTTGAACGAACTAAATCTGATCTATCGAAGATCAACTGGTTTCGTGGCGTCATTCGATTTCATTCTAATAGTGTTGTTGTTTTGAAACAGGTTTTTATTGTATCACATTTCTATCAGACTTATTTCGACTATCCGAGATCAGATCTCAATCTTAATTATAGGTTGCGTAATCACGTGATCACGAGATTCGCATCACCTTTTATTGCCATTGCTTCACTAACTTTTTAATGAAAAAATGATTAATATAATATTTATTTCAAATAATTATGCTACAATCTTTAGCCCTTAATCTTAATAAGGTCTTACTAAAAAACTAATAATCTAATTTATTACTTTCAGTTTCCAAGACTCTTAATGAGTATACACAACCAAATTCTTAACACCCATTTTTTTGTCAAATAAATCCCTAATATCCTAACTCAATAAAAAAAGAACTTTTATTTGCCAAATATCTAGACATATACATTAAAGTTCTCAACAAAAACTAGAGAGGGAGGAGGAGCGAATGATTGCAAAGTTGATGGGTGGTAGAAAAAAATTATCAGTTACTGAGTTTGTATATTTTGATATATGTGAGTGAAACATTTTGTTAACTAGAGATGAAAATGAATATTTTATAACTTAATTGAATATTATATGTTATTTAAACATGTTTACTAACTAAGGAACTAAAAAATATTTTTTAAAAAAAATTGAAGAATTTAAAACAAATGTAGAAAATCATTAGGAAAGAAAGATTAAAGTTCTTAAAAGTGATAAAGAAGATGAATATTTTCTTCAGGATTTTCTCATGTATTCTATGAGGAAAATAGAATAATTCATCAAGTGAGAATACCTTTAACACCATAACATAATGGTCTTGCTTAAAGGAAAAAAATAAGAACTTTATAGAAATAGTTAATGTTATAAGATTGAATGCAAAGTTAACTTATTATTTGTGCTATGAAGCTTTGCATACTGCATGCCACATTCATAATAAAGTATCATCTAAAAATTTACATGTTTCTCCACATAAGGTATGCATGGTAAAAAACCAGATCTAAATTATTTTAAAGTTTGAGGGTGCGTAGTGTTTTACAAAGTTCTTGGTCCGAACCTAAAGCTTTTGAAAGTATTTTTATTGGTTATGTACAAAACTCAAATGAATATAAACTTTTAATTTTAGAAAATAATGTCACAGTTAAATATATACCATATCGATATTGAAAATAAACTTGCTAGTGATTCTAATGTATAAGAACCTAATTCAGGAAATTTTTATAATACTTTTGGAGTAAATATCAACACTTATACCATGGGCTCACTTTAAAGAGAGAGAGAGAGAGAGAGAGAGAGAGAGAGAGAGAGAGATAAATGATTAAAGAGAAAGTCACATTCTAACTAATAAAAAGAAGATAAGAATATTTTGGCTAGGCTCAAAAATATATTTTTTATTTTCTTTTTCATTTTTCTCTCTTCATTATATCTATCTTTCTCTTATGAAGTAAGTATTGATAGTTACTCTTAGAGCACTTTAAAATTTCTTCCTAGTTTAATTGTGATGATGCCTAGTTTAATTTTAAATGAAAAGCATAAAGACTTAGAAATTGAAGATTCGATAGAACCTAGAAGGATTTAAACTGATGAAAAACAAAGACACATGTATTTTTAATAGAAAGTAAAAGAACCACAATGATGAAAAAGACACATGTGATACTAAATGTCGAATATGATCCAAATACTTTCTACAAAGCTATGTCTTCTAGAAATGTTAGCTTTCGGGGGGGGTTGCAAATGATAAAATAAACTCAATATTGTCTAACAATACTTAGTTCTTAGTAGATTTACCATAAGGTTCCAAGCTTATGGGATGTAAATGGATATTTAGGAAAAAAAATATTGATAATTTTATACATGCCTTCAAAGCAAGATTAGTTCCGAAAAGCTTTATTCAAAAGAAAGGTGTTGATTATTTTGACACTTATGCTCTTATGGAGAGAATAAAATCCATAAGAAATTTATTTACTTTAACATCAATTTATAAATTATATACTTTTCTAATGAATGTTAAAACAATCTTATTAAAATAGAGACTTTAATGAAGTACATATGGAGTAATCCAAGGGTTTTGTACTTCCTGAGAATGAGAAAAAAGTTTGCAAGTTAAGTATCAAAGTTAAGAAATAGAACAATTGTTATGCACTTAGTCAGTCATATTATGCTAAGAAAGTACTTAATAATTTTAAGCATCTCAACAAAGAAGGCTAACTCCTCGTTTGATTCTAGTGTAAAGTTAAGTGGTAATTATTATAAAATAATAGCACAACAAGAATATACTAGTGTTATCAGAAGTCTATATATATACATTATACAAGACTCGATATAACTTTTATTGTGTGCAAACTACCTATATATACATTTAAGCCTCTAGTGGATCATTGAAAGGTTATTTCAATAGTCTTTAGTTATCTTAAAAGTACGAGCAATTTAGGCATGCTTTATTTTAATTCTTCAATTGTGTTGGCAATAATTGTGATGCAATTTGGATAACTAATTCAAAAGATAACAAGTCAACATCTAGATATATATTTATTATTGAAGGAGGTGTGTGATGTATTGGGCCTTTAAAAAATAAACTTGCATCTTACTTTCTATCATGAAATCAAAATTTATGGTTATGACTTTCATAGAACAAAAAAAACAGAATTGTTGAAGTAAAAGACTTATGTCCATAGCTAATAGCAATATTATAAAAATTAAAAAAAAAATATTAGATATTAAGTTGAGATCACAACCAATGCCAACTATTTTTTGTGCTGTGATATTGAAACAACTATGTTTAAAGATTATAGTAATATTTATAATGATAAGTCTAAGCGTATAAATATCTAACATGAATATGTTTAAGAGTAGATTACAAGTAAAGTAATTATCCTTGTCTATAAGAAGTTTATAAATAATTTGGTAAATTCATTCACCAAAGAACTATATAGAATATATGTTAAGAAAAAACAATAGTGGAATAGGGTTGAAACTAATTATTAAAGATACTAGTGATAAGAATCCAACTTTGGACAAGACAAAAACTTATATCTAGTTTAATGAGAACAACACATTACTATTATGTATATGTTTTGAGCTGAAATTTAATTATTGGACCCTATTCTAGTAGTTTCATTGCATACTAATACGCAAGGATGTTAAGTATAAGTTTTTAACGAAGTTTTATGATTTGTGTCTAAAAAAATATAGACATGTAAAAATTTCACATGTAATAATATAGAAGTGGTGCCACTTCTAACAAGATTTAGGATTTCTTGTAAATATTCATAAAAATAAAATTCTTAACAAATAGGCATAACAAGTGCTAAAGCCATTGTATACCTCTTTAAGAGATTGAATAGCATTACATGTGTAGTATTTTTTATTCTACAATGAAATATTTAGTTTAGTTTATGGACATATAAAACTTTAGTAGAATTTAATTTCTAACACAAATTGAAAGATTAAATTATAAATATCTTCTTGCAAGCATAATAATATATAATATCCAGTGAAAAGACTTGATTACAAACTAGCGGTGGAGTTTGTAACGAAAACAAAGGAAAAAAAAAAACACACTCCCTCCAAACATGTTTATAATGGTGGGCTTCTAGTAGAGTAATAAATAAGTGAATGTATTAGTCGGTAGATCCTCTTTTTTGAACTACTAAAAGAGTATCTTTACGGTCGTGTATGTAAATATTTATAATATCAAAAGGTCTCCATTAACACTTGAAAATTGGAACTAAATTTGCCGATGAGATTAAATTAAATAATAAATAATATTTTTTATTTCACTTTTAGTTTTTTAAATTAAATTTGTTGATAAACAATTATTCAATTTATTTAAAAAACATAATTGTTTTTACATTACAATCTTATTGTTTAATTGTGTTGTTTCAAATCTATAAATAACTCATGTTTAGTATTTTACAAGGTTAGACCCTAGTTTAGAGAGGGTGGGTCTCATGGCAATTTGGCAGGGATCATTTAGTTTGCTCCGTAGGTTTGCAACGATTTAGGATTCGGGAGACAAGATATTATTCAGATTTAAAATACCTTGTGTATAAGAACATGATTATTTATCAACTAGCTAAAGAACGTGATTACTTTTTTCATATGTATTTTTGTTGTAAGTTTATTTTGAGTTTTTTTTACATAATATAGGTAATTTTTTTAATATTTAAAATAGAATTGTTGTTCAACAAAGTATTATTTATAAGAACTAATGATATAGAGTAGCACAAATAATCACTAAAGTGGTTGTAGTTGCAAATAGAATATTTTGAATTAATGTATTATATGGGTTCAAAAAGTTACTTTTTCTGGAGTTTTAATCTTTTAGGTTTTTTTTCTATTGTAGTAAATATTTATGCAACATGATCTCATTGCCTATTAAGTTCATGTGTTTTTATGTTATGTGTGTGTATGATTATTTTTAAGTAGTTTGTTTTAGTAATTTTTTTTTATTATGATATGAGATGTTTTTTCACATAAAAATAAAAATCCACATGATATGATTTTGCTTAAGATGAATTTATTTTTAACATATAAAACTATTTTAAATTTTTTTAAAGGCAAACAATCAACGATGCTTTTTTAAAAAATTTTTTAAATAGTTTCCAATGTCAAAAATTAAAAAACTAATCAAGTTATGTAAAATAACATTTTATGGATTTTTTAGTTAATGGATGTAATGATCTCATTCAATGCTCAAGTTCAGTGTGATTATCATTTCAATTAGAAGAAAGACCAGGGAATGTTTTTTATGAAAACAATTTATCAAAATCTCAGCAAAGTCTCCTTTAAAAAGATTAATATCAAGTCATCCACAGCACTACAAACAAATCTTTACAATTATTTTTCTATAAAATCCAATATCCTAAACTTTACCATTTCATTATATTACCGGATTAGAATATATATAATCCCAATTTCAATCACTTCTTATAATTTAAAAGAATTTTACATAATAATAATCAAATGTGATAAAATAAATAAGTTCAATGAAAAACATTATAACATAAATTCATGCATGTTTAATTTTAATATGTTAAATTCATAATATTATAAAAGTCTAATAAAAAATTAAATCAATAGTATTACAAATATCATAAATTTTAGCATTATTTATATGCCAACTTACATTGCAAAGGTGTTAACAATTTAAAATTATTATTTTTTATTTAAACAAAAAAGATCCTAAATATCTATTAGTCTACACAAGGCTACGAAGTACCTGAAATTGATTTAACACATGGTATAAATAAAACCACATAATAAAAGCATACAAAACAATAAGTCAACTTCAATAATATATCATGGTCTTAATTAATCTTTTCAATCAATACTATTGTCAAACCATTTTACTAAGTTATATATTTTGATCATCAAACGAACTAATGGCACTAACTCATTACTGGGCACTAGACCCCTTATCGGGTAACTAGTTCTACTGTCCATTACCAATCATTAGCCTTATTACTGGGTAACTAGTTCCATAGCCCATTTCCAGAAACTAGTCGCGTTATACTACTATATTTAAAAATTTTACCGATAGAATATTATGTCGGTATTTATTCTACCATTCCGTCGGCGCGTATTTTATCGACTGATTCACAAATAGAAACTGTCCTTCAGAAAACCACTCGTTGATAATTTATTTTTTGTTAAAGTATTTGTCAATAAAAAAAAAACCTGATAGTTTTACAAATGGACAGTGCGCAACCAAAAACAAATTTACACGCTGGAATATACTGACAAAATTATTTCGTCGATGATTGGCAGTAGCATTTGAAGTAATTTTATTCCAACCCTCTGTAAAATACTGACTAAATAATTTCATCAGTGATATAACAGCAAATATTTTTCAACTCTCTGGAATATACTGACAGATTAAGTTCGTCGGTAATTCCATCTATAATAATTTAAAAAATCTATTAAAAAAATCTATTGAATAGAAAAAGGAAATAATTAAAAAAATTAAATTTGTATATAATTCAAGTATTTAAAAATAAATTATCTTAATATAAAAGCCAAATATTTATTACAAATTTATATGTTCAAATAAAATGAAACTAGAACAAAGGCGGTGCTGGAGGAGGAGAAAGAGGAGGATGTTGGTCATTCCCGAAACCTTAAGGCTGAAAAGAGGGTGCACATGTACCACACATCTGTGATCTAATATCCATGAACAATCAATGGAGTTTTTCATATTTCATAGAGAGTCGTTCATATTTTTTATTTAGATTGGTCGATGTTCTTGCACTCTTTGCTGTAACTAGGCCGCGAACTCCGGAGACTAGTTGCTCGATATCGATTGCAAGCTCCCAACGGTTGAGACACTGGGGGCCGTCTGAAAGTTCTCGGTCGTAGTGTTGAAGAGTCCGAACACTTGATTTCTATCGGGTCCACCAGACAATCCTACCTCCATCCATAAATCTAGATCAAAATCCTGGTGGGTTGAAGGATCATTCTCGTATCTCTCCTTCAACCGACTATTATATGTCCCCTAGAAATAAAAAAATGAAATCATCAAATTCAATTCAAGAAAATAATAACTTACAAAAGAAAATGGGTGAACAAACGTACCACAAAGTATTGAATACGGTTGTCAATGAATTTTGCATCATTTTTTAGCAGTGTTCACTCTGCACGTGCGATACAAAAAAATATACAAAAATAAATATAGGCGTTTGGAATGAAAAATTCTTATGTTAATGGCGTGTTTAGTTTTAGATTTTATTTGCGTGTAATACAAAAAAAAACAAAAAAAATACATTGCTAATAAACTGAAGAAAATACGTCAAAAAATCACCACATATACCTGTTAATTGTGTTGAGAGAAAGAAAACTTAACTTCTAGCCCTTCCGATTGAGAGAATTGACAAGAGGATTTGAGAGAGTAAGAGTGATTTCCATTTTGAGAGAAAAAAAATGAAATTCTAATGTTCACGTTGGGTTTTATACTACGTTTTACTGAGGGGATCACTGACAGATTATTAAATATTATTATTTTAATTTAGTCCATCGATGATTCCCTTGATAATATCCCCTTGAAATTTTTATTTCACACTAAAAATTTCAAAAAACCCTCTAGATGTTTTTTTGGTATGTCTGTGATTTTGTTGATAAAACTCTAAATAGTAAACGGTCAGAGATGCATTAATTACCAACATGTTGAAATTCATAGTCCTTCGGTGATTCCCTCAGGAAACTTGCCGCTCAGTCAGTAAACTTTAATTTCCATCAATGATATGTGAAGGCAACTTTAATTGCCTCTGAAATACATCGATGGACACTAACTGTTGGTATTTTCATTGGTGTTATGCACAGTGAACAGTGTCAGAGAGAGGGAAACAATTCCCTTCGCCTCTATAATACTTTGACGGACACTAATCATCGGAATTTCTATCGGTGTGATGCACAGTGAATCGTGCTAGGGGGAGGGAGACAATTCTCTTTGTCTCTGGAATACATTAACGAATACTAACCGTCGATATTTTTATCTGTGTGTGCATAATGAATAGCGTTAAGGGAGGGGAACAATTCTCTTCGCCTCTATAATACATTGATGGACACTAACCATCGGTATTTCTATAGTTGTGATAAACGGTGAACAGTGTTAAGAGAGGGGAACGATTCCTTTCTCCTCTGTAATACACCGACAGACACTGACCATTTGTATTTCTATCGGTGTGATGCACAATGAACAATGCTAGATTGTATTTGCATTCTCATCTATCCATCTTGTAAATACTTAAATTAAAAGTTGCACGCACAATACAATAATAATAATAATAATAATAATAATAAATACTTCATTGTGGAGAATTTTGTCAATAAATATTACATTATAGTTTATGTCTTCTTCTTCTTTGATTGGCTCATCGTCAGCTCCATCATAATCTTCTACGTTGATATCATTGTTATCATCATCTTCATCGACTTGTGCTTGTCTGCTAGAGCTCAAAACAACATTCAACTCCTCAGCGTCAACATAAAAAAATATTATCAAAGAAGTGAAAATTTGAATTTTCTTTCAAATCAATTGAAGGAGCAACTTGATATGGTTCAACCAGCTCACTAACTTGAAAAACATCATCTCCCATATTTGAGTCATTGTTCTCATCCTGAACAACCCCGACACAACCCTTGAGTTTGGTTTTCAATAAGGATATCCAATTAACTCTTGAACGATTTTTTCTAAAGGAAGGGGTGTATGTGTAATAAACTTGTTGGCATTACTTGGCAAAAACAAAGACATCATTAACGTTGTGGAGTCTAGCTTTTGAGTTAATTTGGACCAAATCATGATGGGGATCTACTCTGATTTCTCTATTAATGGTGTCATACCAATAACATTTGAATAAAAAGACTATATTATGCTCGTTATGATATTACAATTCAATTACCTCTTCTAATTTTCCATAATAATCAACTTCAAACTTACTAGAAGTCGATCCCTTAACACGAACTCCATTGTCATATATCTTTCTACCCTACCCATACTTTAATATGAAACACGTATCCATTGATAAAATACCCATTGTAGCACTTCACCTTTCTTTCACGACGCAGACTTAGTAAAGACAATGTAGCACTAACATTTTCTCCCAGTTTATAAACCTGGTACATCAAGTACAACAATGAACAGTGAACAAGAAATTATGTAACAAAATTAAGTATCTCGATAGATAATGAGTTTGTGATAGTACTTACATTTGTTCTTAACCACATGACAAATTTCCCAAGGAAGAACTACCAAAGAGTCCAAAAACAGCTACCTTCATTACCGCTACCGTTAAAAGAGATGTACCAAAGGGAGATTTGATGTGGACTATCAATGATTTTCAAGCTTACAAAATAATTTCTGGTTGGAGCACACATGGAAAACTAGCATGTCCATATTGTATGGAAAATAATAAGACATTCATACTAACAAACAGCAGTAAAATGTCTTTTTTTTGCTACCACCAGCAGTCCTTACCAACGAATCACAAGTTCAAAACGAACATTAAAGACTTCTTTCGGGTGAAGAATTGTATGACGTGATGTTAGAGTATGGTGACATTGTGTTTGGTTTTCAATTCAGTAAGCAGAAGTTTCATGATTTTGATTTGACCTATAATTAAGCAAAGTAAAGTATTTTCTGGGAGCTTCCTTATTGGAAGACCAATCTCATTTGTCATAATCTTGAAGTCATGCACATAGAAAATAACGTGTTTGATAACATTTTTAACATGGTTATAGACGTGAAGGGAAAGACAAAGGACAACATTAATGCTAGATAGATATAGCTTTGTTTTGTAATTGTAAAAATATTGAGTTGGTTTATCTCGAGTCATGGGTCGTAAAACTCAAAGCCAGCTTCACTTTAGATAAAATTCTACGCTTTCTTGATGGATATGCCTCGAACATATCAAGCTTGGTGAATTCATAGGATTGCAGGTTGTATAAAAGGAAGAGTCATGACTACCACATGTTTATGCAAACACTCATTGCATTAGCTTACCCGGATTTATTGCTAAATAGGGATATGAGATACACTCACGAAGATCAGTCACCTTTTTAGAGATATATGCTCCAACAAGTTTCAAACACAACACATGAAGAGGCTTGAAATGAATATATCTAGACAATATGCAAACTTGAGATGATATTCCCTCCATTATTTTTTTACTTAATGGAACATCTACCCATACATTTACTGTTTAAGGCAGAAGTTAGAGGCCTAGTCCAATATAGATTAATGTATCCATTCGAAAGGTTAAGGATTACACATACATCGTAATTAAAATTTTATTGTCTTTCTTTCCATATTTCAAAACATTGATTTAATTCCACATAGGTACTTGTTCAACTTTAAGAGAAAATTAAAAAATAAGGTGTATGTTAAGGCTTCAATAAGTGAGGCTTATATTGTTGAAGAGATCTCAACATTTATCCCGTACTATTTTGAGCTTTAGTTGAAAACAAGAATCAACCGTATTTCAAGGCGTAACGATGGTAGGGAAGTACATTTGTGTGGGAACTTGTCAATATTCTCTCATCTTGGATGACTCATACCAAAAAATATTATGAAGGGATGATATTTGTCAGAAATAGAATAAAGAAAAGTACATAATTATGTGTTATTTAACCATAATGAACTGAGACCTTTTATTCCATAAGTGTACTACTTAACATGTTATTTTCAAACAATTTATCTCTTATAATATCATAAACTGATACATTGTTGAATTTCTCATAGGCAACATCGTCAATATTTATTGTCCTAAAATTCACAGCTAACTGAATCTCAAATCTTTCAATTACAAGATGAATGATTTTCTTCGTGGTTCAAAACACATGTAAGTATAATTTAATTATTCTTATCTCTTGGCATGCTTAATTTCATTATATATTTTTGGTTAACTGTTCATAGTTGTATTTCATGTACTAAGTTTAACAATTGGAAGAGAATGCTAATGTTACTTCGTCTTTACTAAGTCTGGATCTTAAAAGAAAGATGAAGACCTACAACGAGTGTTTTATCAATGGACATATATTTGTGTATAGGGTAGAAAAACATATAATAGTAGGGTTTGTGTATAGGTGTTGACTTCTAATGAATTTGAAGTTGACTACTAAGAGAAGTTGGAAAAGGTCATTGACATAGTGAGCAGAATAAAGTATTTTTATTCATATGTTATTGGTGTGACACCACTGAAAAAGAAACCATAGTAAATCCTCATCATAGTTTGGTCAAAATTAATTCAAAGACTAGACTCTGCAATGGCGACGATGTCGTTGCTTTCACTAAGCAATGCCAGTAAGTTTATTACACACACACACGCACTCCTTCTTTTAGAAATGATTGTTTAAGAGTTGATTGGTTATTCATAGTGAAAACCAAACTCGGGGGTTATGTCGAGATTGTTCAAGATGACAACAATAAATTAATTGTGAGAGATGATGTCTTTTAACTTGGTGAGTTAGTGAATCGATATCGAGTTACTCCGTCTAATAACTTTGAAGAAAATTCAAATTTTCACATCGCTGAGAATATTTTTATTGATATTAATGTTGAGGAGTTGAATGATATTTTGAGCTACAACAAACATGCACAAGTTGTTGAAGATGATAGCAATGAAATCGACGTAGAAAATTGCGATGGAGATGAGGATGAGTCAATTGACGAAAAAGAAGACAATTATGATTAATTTGCACAACTCGAAAGTGTAATGCCATATACTATAATGTAATTTTTATGGATAAAATTTACTTCAATGTTATGACAATGATATTAATTTATTATTGAATGATAAAGAAATATTTATTTTATTATTGTGATGTGAACTGGTGTTATTGTGCTATGTGTGCAGCTATAAATTTAAGTATTGTAGGATAGATAGATAAATAGAGAATACAGATATAATTTGGCATTATACACTGTTTTACATCGATGAAAATACCGATAGATTGTACATTACATACGAGTATACTGACGAAATGTTTTACATTCCAGTGACTATGAGAATTGTTCCCCTTCTCCCTGATATTGTTCATGGTGTTCATTACAAACTTGTATGTCGATAGAATTTTTTCATCGATATATTCTAATGACTATGGGAACTGTTCCCCTTCTCCTTGACACTATTCACGGTATTCATTACATATAGGTATACCGACGAAATGTGTTAATCAGTATATTTTAGAGATTATAGGAATTGTTGACTTTTCAATGCGTTGAGAATTAATGCTCTTTTAATTGTTGACTTTTTTTCCAATGGCATCTCTGATGAAATGAAAAGGCCATCGTTAATATTTGGAGGGGCTTTCATAGAAGTTTTGTAAAAATTAAAAATTTTCATTTGACTTTATCGACAGAATGAAAAGCCATCGATAATTCCGTCCATAAAAACTAAATTAAAACAATAGAATCAAAACAGACAGGGTTTCATCTTCTTCCTTCTTCTTCTTTCACAACATTATTTCTCTCATTTTCTCTTCTCTTCTTTTCTATCGCTTTCATTCCCAACTAAATCAAGCATTATCTTCTTTTCTCATCCTTAGGTATGTTGTTTTTCTTCAATTTTATTCCTTTTTTATGCTTTTTTTTTGTTTAATAACAATATCTTTTATTTTCTTTTTTTAATTATCAGCCGAAATTAAACGTGCCATTGAGGTAAGAATTTTTCATTCCTTTTTCTTTTTTTTGTGTTTTTTTTTTGCATTTTTTTTGTTCAATTTTGTGTTCTTAATAATTTTATGAATGAATAAATATGAAGAATTTTAGTTGTTATTGAAATAATTTTTGCATTATTTTGTTGAATTTTAGATATTTTTTAAAAACTTTGTTGTTAAATTTCAATTCAATGTGTAGGATTAATTTTAATTATTATTTTGTATTTATTCTATACAGAATAAATTTTTGTAAATTTAGGATTAAAAATATTATCATTTAGAAATGATTGTGCTGAGTTTTAATTGTTATTGTAATAATTTTTGCATTATTTTAGTTTTTTTTTCAAAAAAAATTTCAATTTCAATTAAATGTGAATAATTAATTTTAATTTTTTTACATTTAGAATATTGTTTTGTAAATTTAGGATAAAAATATCATCACGTAAAAAATGAACGAAATTGAATTATACTAAATTGTTAGTAGAAATTATATCAAATCAAATGGTTTGTGGCTTATATATGTTGTATTTGCAAGTTTAAATTTTTTTCATGGTCTTTTGTATAGGGAAGGTGCTACTGAACTGTATTTTAAAAATAGGAATCATTTCATTTTTTATCTGTTAATTTGTATAGATGCCTATAAAAAAGTATATTGCATGTCGCAAGGACAAGATCACTGTTAGTTCTTCTAAGAGCGACGCTGACAACCACAAGTTATTAGGTGTCGATCAAGAATAGACACTTGAGGCACAAGCATCGACTTACTACATGGGCTCGTCGATTATTATGCTGCAACGTCGAGGGGGGTATCTTCACAATAGGATCTATTTACCCGCATGTACGAGGCTTAGTAGAAGAACGACTTTCAATGTAAGTTTGTTTTGATTTTACAACGATCTGCTTAATAATTTTTGAAAAAATAATTTCATTTAATGAATGCAATTTTAGATTTACAAACATTGACGTTGCGAGAGCAATAATATCAGCCTTTAAATTTTCGATAGAAATTCCATTGTTTCAATTGAGCCAAGTTTTCAAACATCTTAAATAGAAACCGCAGGTCAATAGATGGTTTTCAAGGTTAGAATTAACTTAAATATTTTTTATGTTAATTTGGTTAGTTTATTGAAATTACTAAAATTTTCTTTTTATAAATTTTTACTTCAAGAGAAACTTTGAATAGGAAAGAGCTGATAATAATATTGCGATGAGTGTTTGTGAGAATCACACTGCAATTAAGTAAGATCAAATTCAAGATACTTTTTTTATTCCAAATATTAAAATTTAATTTTTCATTTACCAACAAATAATTAGTTTCTATCATATAGGTTGCGTGATTTTTGGTACGATGTTAAAAAAAATATGCGAAAGAAAGAGAACTTTCAGGATTGAAAGACATGACGATGTGGAAGGATTTTAAACCACCGTACATCTTAGAGGTTGTATGGGCAAAACACATTCAACATGTCACGCCTACGCGTTTCACACAATGATCATAGTCTGGTGCACAAAATCATAACCGGCGTGTTCATGGTTATGTTACCACACACACTAGCAGTTTCGTTCTGTTCATTTCACATGTAAAGTGGATGATTGGATTTTTTTTATTACATCCATTTTTTATTAGTTTTTTTTATAAATATATTTAACTGACAATATTTTTTTCTTACAGGCTAAAGTTCTTGGACATGAGCCTAGCTTGATGGAACTTTTTGTTGAAACGCATATATGAAGTGAGGACTGCTAAAAAGAGGTGCAACAATTCATGGATAGCTGAGCTCAGCACTTTGTAGTATGTTGGTTTTCAACCATTTTTTTCTTAAGTTATTATTTTCTTGAATTTGATGAATTTTGTTTTCAGAATACATATAATAGTCAGTTGAAGTAGAGATATGAGGATGATCTTTTGACCCATCCGAATCTCAAATCAGATTTGTGTTTGGAGGCAAGATCATCTGGTGGACCCGATAGAAATCGCATGTATGAACTCTTAAACACTACGACCAAGAGCTTGTGGATGGCCCGTAGTGCTTCAACCATTAAATGCTTACTATCAATTATGAGCATTCAAACTTTGAAGTTTACGGCAATGTTAGACCAACAAGTGCAGGCTCAATGATTATTCAAACTCCACTGATTGGTCATGGAGATGAGATCCCATATGGATGGTATATGTGCATCCCCTAATTGGCATCACAGTTCCGGTGACAACCAGCCTCTTCCTTCTTCATTACTGTCTTTATTTTAGATTTATTGTATTTGAAAGTACAAATGTTTAAATTTGTAGTAAGTATTTGAATTTTATATTATTTTAATTATTTTTCTATTTATGTTCAATATATTTTTAAAATATTACTGACAGGTTTACCAACGGAATAACTCCGTTGGTAACTTCTAGAGAAAGTTGAAAAAGAATTACTATAAATTTCATTGCTATTGTTCACTCACTGACAAAATTACAGAAGGTATTTTGTCGGTGATATGTTATATTTAGTGATGGATATATTGATGGACAAATAAAAACACCGATGACATTACACATGGTTTTTCTGCCGGTGATATGTTATATTTACTGATGGAGATACCGATAGAATAAAGCGAATAAATTTTTTTGACGTGTTTTGTCTATTTGTAAATTTATCGATATATTTATTACTAACAAACCATAAATTATCGATAAGATTTTTTTTGATATTCTGTTTCTATTAATGAGCATGTTGGTAATATTCGTGCTGACTTACTGTAAATATAAATATTAACAAATATTTTTATTAATAATACTGTTAAGTATAGCAGTAGCCTAGTAGGTGAAGCCTCCCAATGATCGGGTGAAAATCACTACAAATATTGTTAGCAAGAACAGCCCAAACTGTACTTAGAGATGGAGATCGTTTGTGTGATGGCTATGATAGATGGCTTCATAGGTTTACGGATAGTATTAGATATTATTCTTATGTGAGGACTAAATTGTGAATTGTTTGTTCGGTTAGATTGACAAAAAGGTTATTAATGGATCATTCTTGAAAATGATTCTTTTATTTTAGTTCAGTAAATTTTTATATTTCTTATATAAGATTCTTTGTTTAAGAAATATTTTCAACTCATCGACAGAGGTTGAGAATATAGTTTTTAAACCTGACTCGGATTTCGGGTTTTAACCGAGTCACCGAGTTGTTCGGATTAATTTTTATTAAAAAAAATAAAACGATATTATTTTAGTAAAAAAAATAAATAAAAGTCAATGGGTTGTAACTGGGTTTTTAACCGGGTTTTACCGGGTCAACCGAATCAATCTGCCGGGTCAGTCGAGTCAACCGGCCAGGCAGTCAGGTCACACCAAGTTATAATTTTTTTTATTTTTTCTTTAACTTGGCCCGGTTTTAGTTCTGAATTAACCGGGTCGGATTTCAAAATTATTATCGAAGACA